>ERZ795056.52-NODE-52-length-167349-cov-16.650765_pt1 | contig 167349 bp, 130 predicted proteins | sample MGYA00375140_ERZ795056 | MGnify/ENA primary metagenome ERZ795056 (study PRJEB30185, sample SAMN05720227) | activated sludge metagenome | isolation source: Anaerobic digester | place: USA | collected 2015-03-09 ...
GCAGGCCGATGATGACCGCAAAAACAATGGCGCCAACCGCTCGCGCTATGCCCAGTTCCAGACCGAGGATGCGGGCCGTGAGGATGATGGCCAGAACATTGATCGCCGGTCCGGAGAAGAGGAAGGCGGTCGCCGGTCCGAGCCCCGCACCCATGGTGTAGATGCCGGAGAAGAGCGGCAGCACGGTGCAGGAGCAGACTGCCAGGATCGTACCTGAAATTGAAGCGACCCCATAGGCCAGCCATTTGTTAGATTTGGGACCGAGGTATTTCATCACCGATTCCTGGCTGACAAAGACGCCGATCGCCCCGGCGATGAAAAAAGCCGGCACCAGACAGAGCAGCACATGCTCGCGCGCGTACCATTTGACCAGGTGAAAGGCCTCCATAATCGCGTTGTCGAACCGCTTGCTGCCGATGGGCATATAATACAAAAAAACGAATGTGACGACGATCCAGAGCAGGGTCTTGATCTCTTTTTTCCAGTCCATGGATTACTCTTTCCTCTCTACGGTTCGTGGATTAGCACTCCACAGTCAGCTCACACTTGCTGCCGGCGTTCGCATCATCTTCGGAGTGCTGCAACCGCAAAAAATATCTGCCGCTGCCACCCTGGGCCCCGGTATCGGCCTGTGCCTGGCCGCAGCTTGCTTGCGCACCAAAGCTTATTTTCCAGCGCTGCAGATCCGGTGACGATCGATATGGCAAGCCTGTTCGCGGTCGGAGCGTATGGCGTCCTCCTCATCCAGACGCCGGGAGAGAAGCGGCCACAATTCGGTGAACAAGGGATCAGGATGGTCCGCCAGGCGGTAATTGATCCACTTGCCCTCTTTTTCGTCCGCGATCAGTCCCGCGTTCCTGAGCTGGCTCAAATGGGCGGAAATAGTGGAAGTGGCCAGTCCGATCACTTCGGTGATCTCGCAGACGCACAGGCTCTTGACCTCGAGCATTTTGAGGATGCGCAGCCGCCCGAGGTCGGAGAGCGCCTTGAGGATATCGACCGGTTCGGTCATACAGGTCTCCATTCATTTCTATATTTTTAGAAATATAATACTATACCAGGAGGGATGCAAGACTTTTTTAGGATAATTCCTGGGGGCAGAAAGGAACGACGGACCACTTCCGGAAAGCCTGTGCGGCAGCAGCAAGAAAACCTTTGTTTTCAGGCGCAGATTGATTATGTTTACGAATAATCCACAATCATACCCTAAAATCAGACGGAATGCCATGAACGATTCCGTCGTCTTGTTTTTGGGTATTCTCTGCGCCGGCCTCGGTAATCCGCCGAAACCGGGCTTGAGCAGCCGGCGGCGGGGCACCTTAGCAATGGGGCGGCAGCTTGTCTGCGGGACGGGGGGTACTGCAGGACAGTGATCTGTGATGGCAGGATGGAACTCAAGACTTTACTTGTTTGGCGTTTGTTTGCGGTATAACGTAATTCGAGTCCTTTGAGGAACAAAACCACACCCATGAAATCACAATCTCTCACCCGCTATGCGTGGCTGTCAATTGCTGCGGCGGTTTTGACCATCGGCTTGAAAGCAGCGGCCTATCTGCTCACCGATTCTGTGGGAATGCTCTCTGATGCGATGGAAAGCATGGTCAATCTGGCCGCAGCGGTTATGGCCCTGGCGATGTTGATCGTTGCGGCACGGCCTCCGGATGAGCTGCACGCTTTCGGCCACTCCAAGGCGGAGTATTTTTCCAGTGGTCTGGAAGGCGCTCTGATCCTGCTGGCCGCCGTGATGATCGGTCTGACCGCCATTCCCCGTCTGCTTGCGCCGCAGCCGTTGGAGAAGGTCGGCCTGGGCTTGTTGGTCTCCTCAGCGGCCTCCCTGGTCAATCTTGCGGCCGGCCGTGTTCTTTTACAGGCCGGACGAAAACATCAATCCATTACCCTGGAAGCCGATGCGCACCATCTGATGACCGATGTCTGGACCTCCGCGGGCGTGCTCTTCGGCATCGCCGCTGTCGCCCTCACCGGTTGGGAACGTCTGGATCCCATCATCGCGCTGATCGTTGCAGCCAACATCATCTGGACCGGATTCCAGCTGCTGCGCCGCTCAGCGCTGGGCCTGATGGACACTGCTATCCCGGATAGTGAACTGGCCCAGGTCCGCCAGGTTCTGGACAGCTATTCCGGACGCGATGTGCATTATCACGCGCTCCGGACGCGACAGGCGGGCACCCGCAAGTTTATTTCTGTGCATATCCTGGTACCTGGTGAATGGCCGGTGCAGCAAGGGCACAACCTGGTCGGCGAGATGGAAGAAAAAATCCGCAGCCTTTTGCCGGAGGCCCATCTGTTTACCCATCTGGAGCCCATCAACGATCCAGCCGCCAGTCAGGATATCAACCTTGATGTTTAAAAGACGATAGTCCAGATCAGCCGCATGCGTTACGCTCCCTGCCTGCTGGCAAAGCAGCCAGCCGGGAGGTAAAATCAAGTACTATCTCGCCATAATATTTGACCCGTTCCAGCTCGCGATATACTCCCGCGTTTCATCTGCTCCCGGAATACCCTCCTCATGCAGCTCCCATCTCCCCTTCATTCCCAGTTCTTCGGCTGTCCATTGAAAGTGGCACATGGCGATGCCGAGGTCGATGCGCGGAAGATCGGCGATCGTGAAGGGGATCAGTGAAGCACGGCCGGGCGTGAAGCCGGGTTTGCGCTGCAAATAAAAATGATAGCATTCGCCCTTCTGCACAACCCGCCAGGGCTGGCCGTTGCTGGCCGAGGGCGCCAGGCGCAGCATGGCCAAAGGAACCTGATAAGCGCCAGCCTCCGCCGCGCGCATCGATGTGCCGAAATCGTCGCGGAAAAAGAGCGCCTCCCACGGCTTGCGCGAATCGGATTTGATCTGGCTTCGCATCATCCGGCGCAGCGGGGTCTCCTCGGCCCTATAACCGACAGCAGCTACAGCCGGGACGATCTCCGCCGCACCCGCATGGATGCGGCTGGCAAAGCGGCTTTTGGCAAAACTGCCGCCGAGCCAGCAGCTCCCCAGTCCGAGACCGGTTGCATAGAGCAGAATGGCCTCCATGCCCCAGCCGAAATCCTCGAGGTTCTTTTCACCTGGCGCTACCGCGCCGATGATGAATCCGGCCGGCTCCTTGATAAAGCCATAGGTACCCAGGCCCTTAAGCGCACCCGGATCATCCACGGCCGCAGCGGCCAGTTCAAAGCGCAGGGGCGTGCCGAAGGGCCCGCTGGTGACCGATGCGCAAAAGGCCGCCAGCCGGGCGGCCGTCTCCGCGGCGATCGCTCTTTTTTCATAGGTGCGGCAGGAGTGCCGCTGTTTGATCAACTCAATTACAGAGGTGTCGAATGGGAGCATGAGTCTTCCTTCGCCAGAGATGTGCTGAAATCGCTTTTTTACTTGGTGATGCAGCTATGCGCTGGCATCATTACTTTTCCTTGGCAATCCGCGCCGCCCAGACGCCGAAGAGCTCGCCCAAAGTCTTGAGGACAATGACCGCAATCAGCCCCGCCATCGGATTGGGGCTCTTGTCGGCGATGAAGGGGGCGGTCATGACCAGAAAAAAAAGCAGCAGCATCCAGCCGCCGCCGTCAAAATAGATCGGTTTGCCTTCACCGCCGTGCAAGACACCCGCCTGCATCAGCTCCTCGCCGGTGCGCAGGATGCGCCCCAACAAAATTCCGAGCACCGGCCAGAGCGGCAGGGCTTTGGCCGCCTTGAAGGAGCTGCGTGTGGTCTCGATCAGATCCATGGCTGCTTCATCGCGTCCAAAAATTAGGATGGCGAAAAAGCCGAAAAAGGTGATGAAGACGAATTCGAAAAAGAGAACCTTGCCCTTCTCTTTAGTGGTCACCCAGCGGCGTTTGACCAGATCCATGATAAAAACGATCGCCCCCTCAATGATGAAGAGCAGGATGAGGATGAAGCTGCTCCAGCCCAGCCGCCAGACCCCGTAGAGCGGAATCAGGTTGGTCAGGAGGACCATGCAGGAGCGATAGAGAAGCACCGGCGTGGAATGTTCAATGAGCCGAATCGGTTGCAGGCCTTTTTTAATCTTCTGCACTATTCTTCCCCTGTGAATAAAGTACCTCCGCCGCTGCAGCCCTCCGTTTTACAGGGCTGCGTCACCGCACATTCGCCGTCCGCATGCGGAAAGAATCACCCGTCCAGACCCCGGTCCAGGGCGGACGCTTGGCCACACCCAAACCCTCCTTCGTCAGAATGGTCAACCGGAAAACCCGTGCGATCTCTTTGCTGTCATTGCGGTATGCAGCCGCCCAGATCGGCAGCCCCCACTGGATCGGCTCGCCGAAGATATTGGTCGCCGCCACCACCCAATTGCCCGCCACCACCACCTTGACGACGGTCTCGTTCGGCTCCCAGCCCCCCTCCTGGGTGAAATAACGCAGGGCCGAGGCCGCCAGCCCGACCGCATCCCCCGGACCGGCAAATCCGGCAAAAGCCGCCGGGAAACGCGCCCCATCCAGGGCCTTCTCGATGTCCGCTTTCGATTTGATCCGCATCGCCTTGATCTTGCCCTGCCACTCCCTGACTTCGGCATCCTGGGGACTGAAGCGCGCAGCCATCTGCAGTTTTTCCTCAACAGCGGCGTAGCGCTTGTCCCGTTCGGTATCCATGATGAAGGATTCGATCAGGTCGAGGTTCTGCAGCACCCGGGTGAGGATGCGCTTGGCTTCCAGCCTGGGGGCCTCCTCCAGATTGGTCAGGCCGTTGCTGAGTTTTTCCCACGCCCGGCCGGGCGACTCGTCGGGTCGCTGGTTTTGGGGATCGTAAAGGCTGAGCGAGAGATCCTTGGGCGTCAGGCCATAAATTTTGCTGTCGATTTCGTCCACCGTCCGGCCGTATTTGGCCCCAAAGGCGACGACTCTGGCCTTGACCGCCGGGGCCTCTTGCTGCAGCGCGGCGATGCGCGCCAGGGCCTCATCGGCGTGCTCGCCGTCGTAGATGATGTTCTTGACATGCACCGGAATGACCTCCTCAAGGCGGGGAAGGAAATCCTCCTTGAGGGCCACGATCGCCTCCCAGTCCTTGAGCACCTCCGCCTTGCCCGCTGCGGAAACAGTGCCCGAACTCGCGCCGCCACCGGCTGAGGATGAAGAGGCTGCGGACGCGCCGGTTTTGACCGCAGGCGCTGAGGGCGCAGCAGGCGGCGCGCCGAACAAGCCGGTCAGCCGCTTGTATTTGCTCTCCAGGATGCGCAGCTCGGCGAAATTGGGGTCCGCTGCGCGGATCTGGTCGAGTTTGGCCCTGATCTCCTTCAGCTTTGCCGCCGCAGCCGCGTTGTCCTGCATGTTCTCCACCGCCCGGATGGCGGCAGCGGCCTCCCGGGCCAGGGTTCTGGTATCCGCAGCCGGCACCGGCTGGAACAGACCGCAAAGCAAACTCACCACCAGCACAATGCAAAAGCCTTTCCCTTTCATCACACACCTCAACGGTTGGATGCACTGCAAAAGCCTCCACTACCCTCTTTAAACAAGATATTGAATCTATCCGTTACCTAAAAGCAAATTTGACGAAATGGAGAAAATTTTTGTATTCTCACAGCCCGGCGAAAAAATCGGCTGAACTTTTCTCCCCTTTTGTAGTTGGATAGGTAGAAACTCTTTTTTATCGAAAGGAGCCGGTCATGCGGCGACTTTTCACAGCCTTTCTCCTGGTGCTCGTCTTCACAGGCCCGGCTGCACTGCTGGCCGACGGCATGATCATTATCCCCCGCCTTCCGCGTCCCCCCTTTCCGCCCCATTTTCCCCCGGCCCTGGCGCCCCTCGAGGTGCGCTACCATCATGTCTCGGTGAAGATCGAGGAGCAGGTGGCGGTCACGGAGATCGATCAGCTTTTCTATAATCCCCACCCGCATGAACTCGAGGGCACCTACCTCTTTCCGATCCCGCGCGGAGGGCAGCTGGACCAGTTCTCGATGGAGATCGACGGCCGCAGCGTCGAAGCCGAGCTGCTCGATGCCGGCAAGGCGCGCCGCCTCTATGAGGAGATTGTCCGCGCCCGGCGCGACCCGGCCCTGCTCGAATACAGCGGCCAGGGGCTCTACCGGATGCGCATTTTTCCCATTCCTCCGCGCGGAGAAAAACACATCCGCCTGCGCTATAGCCAGCTGCTGCAGAGCGACAACGGCCTGATCGAGTACCTCTATCCCCTCAACACCGAGAAATACTCGGCCGCCCCGCTCCACAGCGTTTCGGTCAAAGTGGACATCACGGCCTCTGAATCCATCGGCCCGATCTACTCCCCCAGCCATGAGGTGGAGATCCGCCGCCGCGACGCCCGTCACGCTGTGATCGGCTATGAGGAAAAGTCGGTCAAGCCGGATACCGATTTTCAGCTCTTCTTCGGCCCGGCCGGCGGCGAGGCGATCAACGGCCGCCTGCTCACCTTCAAGGACGGCCGCGAGGAGGGGAGCTTCCTCCTCATGCTGGCCCCGCGGGCCGACATCGCCGCCGGGCGCCTCCTCCCCAAGGATCTGGTATTTGTCCTCGACACCTCGGGCTCGATGGCCGAAAAATCGAAAATGACGCAGGCGAAAAAGGCCCTGCACTACTGCCTGGCGAATCTCGCGGAGGGCGACCGCTTCGAGGTCGTCCGCTTCTCGACCGAGGCGGAGGCCCTCTTCAGCGCGCTGAGGCCGGCCACGGAGGCCAGCATCCGCCGGGCGGATGAATTCGTCGAGGGGCTGAGGCCGATCGGCGGCACCGCCCTGGCCGAGGCCCTCGATCTGGCCCTGCAGCCCCTCCGCGGTCAGGCCTCCTCCGGGCGCCTCTGCATGGTCGTACTGATCACCGATGGCAAACCCACTGTGGGCGAGACCAGCGAGGAGGCCATTCTCAGCCAGGTGAAAAAAGCGGCCGGGGATGAAACAGTGCGCATCTTCAGCTTCGGGGTCGGCAGCGACCTCAACACCCACCTCCTCGACCGCCTGACCACGGAGACCCGCGCCGCCAGCCAGTATGTCCTCCCCGAAGAGGATATCGAGGTCAAGGTCTCCTCCTTCTTCGACAAGATCGCCCTGCCGGTGCTGGTCGCGCCGCGCCTCTCTGTCACCGGTCCGGTCCGCCTCAGCAAAATGGCCCCCGCTGCGCTGCCCGACCTCTTCAAGGGCGAGCAGCTCCTCATCCTCGGCCGCTACGAGGGCAGCGGGCGCGCCGAGATCACCCTGCAGGGCCGCGTCAACGGCCGCACCGAGAACTGGATCTACCGGCTCGCTTTTCCTGACCGGGCTGAGGAGCACGCCTTCATCCCGCGTCTCTGGGCCTCGCGCCGCATCGGCTATCTGCTCGACCAGATTCGCCTCCACGGCGAGGAACGGGAGCTGCGCGAGGAGGTCGTCGACCTCGCCCGGCGCTATGGCATCGTCACTCCCTATACCGCCTGGCTGATTCTCGAGGACGAGGAGCAGCGCCATGTGCCCCTGGCCCGGCGCACGCTGCAGGCCGGTCCGGAAGACGATTTCCGCGAAATTTCCGGCAGGATGGTGCAGGAGCTCTACCAGGAGAAGAGCGGGGAAGCCGCCGTCGGCGCGGCCCAATCCCTGGACGCCCTCAAGAACGCTACCGCCGGCAGCGCGCTGGCCAAAGCCAACCGTTATTTCCAGCGCGGCCAGGCTAACGCCGCGACCGCGGAGGCCGGCAAGGTGGAACAGGCACTGGCCGGACAGCAGGTCCGCACCATCGCCAACCGCACCTTTTATCAGAATGGTGCGCAATGGATCGACACCAAGGCGCAAAAGCAGCCCGATCGGGAACCGGTTCGCATCCAGTTCAACTCGGAGGCCTGGTTCAAGCTTCTCGATCTGGAACCCCTCGCGCCGCAGTGGCTCTCGGCGGGCGCCAATCTGCGTCTGGTGCTGGCCGGCCGGCTCTATGAAATTTACGAATAGCGGAATCTGCGCTTGAGTACAGAAAGGAAAGAAATCATGAAAATCGTGCGTGTCGCCTTGCTGCTCTTCCTCCTCCTTCTGGCCGTTCTGGTCCTTTGCCCGAGGAAGGCGATTTCAGAGGAGCCCCCCCGCGTTCAGCTCGCCCTGCTGCTCGACACCAGCAACTCGATGGACGGCCTCATCGATCAGGCCAAGAGTCAGCTCTGGAAGATCGTCAACGAGTTCATCCCGGCCCGAGTCGACGGCAGGCGGCCGGAGATCGCCGTTGCTCTTTACCACTATGGATCCCCTGAATTGGGCGAGCGCACCGGTTATGTCCGGCAGCTGACGCCCCTCACCGCTGACCTCGACAAGGTCTCCGATCTCCTCTTCGGGCTCACCACCCACGGTGGGGATGAGTACTGCGGCACCGTCATCGGCCAGGTTGTGGAGGAGCTGCAGTGGGGCACGGGCAAGAACGACTACCGCGCCATCTTCATCGCCGGCAATGAGCCCTTCACCCAGGGACGGGTCGACTTCCGCACCAGCTGCAAGAAGGCAATCGCCAAAGGCATCCTCGTCAACACCATCTTTTGCGGCGACCACCAGGAGGGCATCGAAACCAGCTGGAAAGAGGGCGCCGACCTCGCCGATGGCTCCTACTTCAACATCGATCAGAATGCCAGAAGCATCGATCCTCCGACCCCCTTTGACCAGGAGTTGGCCGACCTGGGCGCCGAGCTGAACAAGACCTACGTAGCTTATGGCCAGGCGGGAGCCGCCGGCAAGGCGAGCCAGGAGCGCCAGGACCTGAATGCCGCCAAGGCCTCGCCCGCCTCCCTGGTGCAGCGGGCGATCACCAAATCGACGGCAATCTACAGCAACAGCGGCTGGGACCTCGTTGATGCCGTGCAGCAGAAAGAGGTCAGGCTGGAGGAGTTGAAGAAGGATGAACTGCCTGAAGAGATGCGCAGCCTCCCCGCGGCCGAGCGGCAAAAGTATCTCGATCAGAAATATGCTGAGAGAAAGGCGATACAGGAAAAGATGGATGGGCTGCGGGTTAAGCGGGCGGCCTTCATCGCCGAGGAACAGAACAAGGCCTCACAAAGCGGCGAGGTCAACACCCTCGACAAGGCGATGAGCAAGGCCCTGCGCACCCAGGCAGAAAAAGCCAACTATACCTTCTGAGGCGGCTCTCCCCCAAATAATAGCGCCCGGGATTCTCCCGGGCGCATTCCCCTGTTATTATAACTCTCCTGTACCGCAGCGGACGGCCTGGCTGTTATGAAGTGGGCGGTTTTTCCGCCACGATCCAGGCCCTGGCCGCCCCATCCATGCGGATCTCCACATGAGCGCCCGCCTTCTGCAGGATCCCGGCAATCTCTGACAGCGGTATAAAATGGCTTCGCATCAGGGCGATCTTTTCGAGTAAAGCGACGATCCTGATCGCCCAGTGTCGGATATCGAACTCTTCGATGACCATACGGCCGCCAGGGGAAAGCACACGATACATCTCGTGCAGGGTTTGAGGCTGATCGGCGACGTGATGGAGGGCATCAACCATCAACACCCGCTCGAAGCGGCCGTCGGCGAAAGGCATCTGCTCCGCAGCCGAGCGGGCGGGCAAGGCGACCTTTTTCGCCTGCGCCTGCCGCAGCATGCCCATCGCATAGTCACACAGAACCATGCTCCCCCGCCAGGACGCCAGTCCGCTCAGCACCCGCCCGGTGCCGCCGGCCACATCCAGGAGCCGGCCGTTTTCGGGCAGGGCCAGCTGCGCGCCGAGCTTTTCCGCTTCGTGCGGGCCGATCGCCCGGTCGTAAAATCGGGCGATCAGATTGAAATGGTCGAACAACATGCGTGTTCACCTCATACCGGAAAGAGCAAGCAAAACGGCGCCCGGATTAAATTCCGGACGCCGTTTTCATTTCGAACAGCAGTGGGATTACCTCTGCGCGGCGGCCAGGCGCTGCGCCACATCATCCCAGTTGATGACATTGAAAAAGGCGGCGACATAGTCGGCGCGCCGATTCTGATACTTCAGATAGTAGGCGTGTTCCCAGACGTCCAGCACCAGCAGGGGAACGATGCCCGAGACGAAGAGGTTATGGTGCTTCTCGACCTGCAGCACCAGCAGTTTTTTGCCCATGGGGTCGTAGCCGAGCACACCCCAGCCGGAACCTTCGACCCTGGTGGCGGCGGCAGTGAAATGGGCCTTGAAGGCAGCGAAGGAGCCGAAGTCCTGCTCGATCGCTCTGGCCAGATCGCCCTTGGGCTCGCCGCCGGCATTGGGCGCCATATTCTTCCAGAAGATGGCATGCATCAAATGGCCGGAACCGTGAAAGGAGAGCTGGCTCGAGTAGTAGGAGACCAGATCGAAGTTGCTGGTTTCGCGCGCCTGGGCCAGGGCCTTGAGGGCCGCATTCATGCCGTTGACGTAGGCGAGGTGATGTTTGTCGTGATGCAAACGCATGGTCGCTTCGTCGATATGGGGTTCCAGCGCGGCATAGTCATAAGGAAGAGGAGGAAGAATATAATTGCCAGCGTCATCACGGACCAGATCGGCATTCGCAGCGCCATGGGCGAAGGCGACGTCGCTGGCCAGGGCGGTCGCGGCCGCGGGGGCGGTTTTGATGAAATCACGTCTTGTCATATATGCACCTGTCAATTGGATCGTATAATTGAATTACTTGTACATCCTCTAACAGGCGAATGGCCAAAACAATTCCCACTGGCCATGCTGGGTGGATCGTCTGCCGCATGATTCTGCCTGGGGCGCCTGTTGAAGGGCTCCTTTTCCCGAGGCCATTAAGGCGCTCACACAGAAAAATGGCGTCGAAAAACAAGTCTTAATTGATTATAATGGAGTTAACTGAAGCGATATTGGTACTTGATTTTTATTTGATGATTGTTTATAAATTACTAGAGGCATCAGTGCGCGCTGGGAGGTGAGAGTGCAAGGTTGGTTGGTAAATGAAGGAAGGAGGCTGTTTATGAAATCAGCACAAATGCAATTTGGCATCAAGGCTCTAATCATCCTGCTTCTGATCCTGATAGCGGCTCCACCGCTGCAGGAAGCCAATGCAGAGCCAGCCGGGGTCTGTGAAAAAGGGCTTGCGGTATGCATGGTCTCCTCATTTCTGGAGGCTGGCATTCCCGCCTTGTGGGCGATGTATGCGGCATTCTGTCTAAATGGTTATGCCTGGTGCAAGGCCTACGCAGATCCCTACTTTTAGCGTCATGCATAGAATCCTCTTCCATGAGTTCAAAAAAGGAGGTGTAATAATGCATAAATTCAAAATACCAATGGTTCTCACCACGCTTCTCCTGCTGCTGGTCTTTTTCCCTCTCAATGTGATCTCCGTCGAGCCCACTGCGTGTGATAGAGCCTATTTTGACTGCATCGTTGAAACAGGTGGATTCTGGTTCTGGCAGGTCGCATGTGTCATCGGCTGGGCCTGGTGTGTGACCTATGCAGAGCCTTTTGCCCGGTGAGGCCGGCTGGGCCATCCTGAAATATCTTTTGGGGAGTGAATATGAGAGCGCGCACAAAGATTTGGGCGATCGTGCTGGCTGCCTTCTTTCTCTGGATGTCGTCCCTGCCTGGCCAGACCAATAACGCCGTCTCCCTGGAACTGCTCCTGACCCTGGGTGAAAACAATTCCGAGCTCTTCCAGTGGGCTTCCGTTTGTACGGACGAGGATGAGAATATCTACGTGACAGATATGATGGACAATTCGATCAAAAAATTCAACCCGGCTGGAGAGCTGGCCACCAGCAAGACCCTGCCCAACGCGGATGGGCCTGATACCAAAGCTATCCGCATCATCGGTTGCAGGGGCAGATCTCTTTACGTGACAGATCAGAACAAATCCGGTTTGTTCCGTTTTGATGCCAATTTGAATTACAGAGGTTCTGTCCCCTATAAAAAACTAATTGCGGATTTCCTGGTAGCTAATCCCAATCTCTTCTACGTGGCCCCGGCGGCAATATCCGGAATGATGAAAATGGATGCCATTGACAGCACAGGCAAGGTTCTCAGGTCGTACAGCATGGCCAGTGAGGGCAAGGGCGGCCTTTGGGATATGTTCTCATTCACGCAGGATTTCCTCGGCGATTGGTACATCTGTTACCGGTTCAAGGACCGGGTGGCCAGGCTCACCCCCACCGCCGATGTGGTATGGCAATTGGGCTTATACCCCGGCAAGAAATCAGAAAAAGAAAGGATCCTCTTCCTCGAGATCCCCAAAACGATCTTTTATCTGGACGCCGCCTTTGACAGTCATGATCATCTTTTTCTCCTCCTCGGACATCTGGCCAAAAATCCCAACCGGGACATCCTCATCCTCGACCGCTCGGGCCACAAGGTCGGCCAGCTCACCCTGGACGATACCACACACCTGCTCTATATCGACAGCAAGGACAATCTCTACGTACGCGCCCAAAAAGGGACGGTGCTGAAAAAGTATAAAATCAATTATACGAGCCGATGACATGGCCACTTTATTATGCCTGATCTTCCTGCTCGCCCTCCCGTCGAGCTGGTGCGGTGATGCCGCCCCTCTCCTCCATGATCCGGGAGAACCAGGCCGGACCCCGCCGGATGATACCCTCGAACTGGGCATCATCCTCGTCAGCAGCGAGATACTGGAATGCTCTGTCTGCAGCGAATCGATGCTCCGGACAATTTCCCGTCTGAACCAGCCATCGGAGCTGGATGGCATGCTGGCGTTCATCGTGCCCGATCATCCCCTGCAGACCAGCGAAAGCGAATACAAGATCTATGCCAGGCAGGCGCTCGGGTTTTCCTCACATAATGACCTGGAGCTCCCCTTCTTCATGCTCCCCCGGAATATTTTCAACAAGCCGGTTTCCAAATCCCCGCTTCTGCTCAGCGCCCGCATCCTCAACCGACCTCCTTCATCGAAAAAGGGCCATCCCCTGAGCATGATAAATACAGGAGCAGCCACAACGGCGCGTCCGTGGGCAGCCGCACTGCATTCGGGTGCGATCCAGCTTCTCCTGGCACTGGCCCTGCTCGCCTTTGCGCTGATGAAGCATCGTCGATACAAAAAGATCCACGGCCGCCTGGGCGAAATCCATGCCACATGGCATCCCCGGCGCTCCCTGGCAACCAGGGAGGGCCGCTTTCAGCTCCTGGTCTGGCTGATTGGAGGCTGCGCCATCCTGTTTCTTCTTTTCACCTCCTTCAGTCCATGGCTTTTGACGCTCCTGCTGCTCTTTGTCTTGTACGCGGTTGTGGACCAGGCCTATAGCATGGTCCAGGCCGGCAAGAAGGGTATCAACAACGCCCTGAGCTTCATCGCCTGGGAGGATATTTCCAGATGGAGAATAGACGGCAAACGCCATCTTCTCTACCTTGTCCATGGAGCCCTACCTCCTAAAGTGACCGCAATCGGTCTCCCGCCGCAGATGCATCCATCTGTTCAGGCTCTTCTGGATCAGCGCATTCCGCAGCAGGAAGGATGAAACAGAAACAGTCCGGACAGATGCAACACTTCAAACCGGCCTGAAAGGCCAGCCTGAACGGCCGCGAAACGAAATTCCTCATCACAAAAAAAAGCCCCTGAATCCGCGGATTCAGGGGCTTTTCGGGTGGCGCCTCCCAGAATCGAACTGGGGACACACGGATTTTCAGTCCGTTGCTCTACCGGCTGAGCTAAAGCGCCGCCAAACGTGCATACAAATTATTCATTTTATGGCAAAAAGTCAAGGGAAAAGAACAACCGGGTTGTCCCCCGAAATCTGTCTGGCAACTGATTTTCTCATGATTACATCCGGGTGGGACCGAGATTTGGGGCATCAAGAAAAGACCGGTTCAGGCGTTCGCCTTTTTATGCAGCGGCGCCCAGCTGATGAAGCGCGAGAACACATGGGGGATGAGCAGCCGGTCGGTGATGACATAAGCGATGAGCAGGTACCCGGCGCCGATGAACAGATCGATGATGTAATGCTGGTTGAGATAGACCGCCGAAAACCAGACTCCGGCCGGATAGAGGGCCAGCAGCAGGGGATAGCGCCTGAACTTCTTGTACATAAAAAGCGCAAAGGCCACCGGATAAGCACCGTGCAACGAGGGAATGGCGGCAAAGTGGTTGGGATTGAATCCCCCCCACAGGGTCTGGAAAAAATTCATGCCGATCATCTTGTCCACATTCAGCAGCGCACCGGCGCCCAGGCCCCAATGGCTCGAGACGGCGGGCTGGCCGAAGCCGTAACTGTAAACGTACCACGGCGGCGCCGCCGGATAGATAAAAAAAGTGGCGAGGGCGCCGAAATTGAGCAGAGTCATGGTCCAGACAAAGCGGTAAAAGGATTTGCGGTCATCCGTGGTGTGCCAGAAGACCCAGCCGACGATGATCGGCACGCCGAAATGGAGGGTGTAAAAGAGTCCGCCGCTGGCATCGAGCAGACCCTTGAGCCAGTTGCCCTGCAGGGCCTGCTGCAGGTCCTGGAACCAGAAGCAGGGAATCACCCCGCCGAACAGGGGGCCGAAAATTTTCAGCTCGGTCATATAGGGCCAGACCACATTGATGGCGCCCCGCCAGTTATCGACCACCCCGCGCATCATGTCGTAGCAGATCCAGAAAACGATCCACGGCGCCCAGTCCATGACAAAATACTTCATGCGCCCACGGCCGAGGGTGAGGGCCAGAACCGCCAGGGCGATGAAGACATGATCCGGCCGCACCCGGATGAGCTGGTTGATCAGCACCAGGTAGAGAATCACCCCGATCAACACATAGCCGCGCCAGCTGTTGGAGCGCATGTGCGCGAGAAAATTTTGCCATCGCTGCGAGTTGTTGGGGGCGGTCATATCTCTCGTGTTCTCATCTGACTTGTCCGGGCCGGTTTCAAGGCGGAAGAATATACATAAAAAATATTTCAGGAAAAAGGATTTCTCGGCGACAAGTGGGGAATAGTGCGGACTGAAAACGCCAATTTCTTCCGCCGGATGAGGGTAAACCAGCTCGGCCGGCGCCGGGGGAATCAGCCCCCCAACACCTGCTCGTAATAGCTTTCGTACTCGGGGACCAGGGTCTCGATGCGGAAGCGGGCCTCAGCCTTGGCGCGCGCCGCCGCCCGCATCGCCTTCATCCGCTCCGGCTCCCGCAGAAACTCGACCACGGCCGTCGCCATGGCGTCTACATCCCCGACCGGGAAGAGAAAACCATCCACGCCATCCTCGATAACCTCCGGCAGGCCGCCGATGCGGGTGGCGATCACCGGGGTGCCGCAGCTCATCGCCTCAAGGGCGGCCAGTCCAAAGCTCTCCTCGCTGCTGGGCAGGAGGAAAAGATCGGCGCAGCCGAGGAGCCGTTCGACGGCATCCTGGGTGCCGAGATAGACGACATGATCGAGAAGGCCGAGCCGTTCAGCCAGGGCATGCGACTCCTGCCGGTCCGGTCCCTCGCCTACCAGCAGCAGCTTGGCGGGCAGGTGGCGGCGCACCCGTGCCAGAATCTCAATGGTATCGGTCAACCGCTTGACCGGGCGGAAATTGGAGGCGTGGATGAGGATCGCCTCTCCCCCCGGCGCGAAGCGCTTGCGGATGCAGTTCTCCACGTGGGGTGAGAAGCGGGCGGTGTCGACAAAATTGTGAATAACGCGGATCTCCTTGTCGATGCCAAAAGTCGCGCGCGTCTGCTCGGCCAGGTAGCGGGAGACCGCGGTTACTCCGTCGGACTCTTCGATGCCGAATTTCACCGCCTCGCGGAAGGAGGCATCCTTGCCAACCAGGGTGATGTCGGTGCCGTGCAGGGTGGTGAGCACCTTCGGTCCGCGCCCGCGCATCATCTGCCGCGCCAGGTAGGCACTGATGGCGTGGGGGATGGCATAGTGGGCATGAACGATGTCGAGGGTATGCTCACCAGCCACCTCCATGATCTGCGCGGCCAGACTCAGGTCATAGGGGGGGTATTTGAAAAGGGGATAGGCGGAGACATCCACCTCGTGATAAAAGACGTTCTCGTGAAAGCCGCGCAGTCGGAAGGGGGTGCTGTAACTGATGAAATGGACCTCATGGCCCCGCAGCGCCAGACACATGCCCAGTTCCGTCGCCACCACGCCGCTGCCGCCGTGGGTCGGATAGCATACCATCGCTATTTTCATGCACACTCCGTTATTTCATTTGTTCTGGTCATTACATCACCCCACCGCTTAGAGAACGCTGACAGAGGGAATAAGATTCCCGCCTCCGCAGCAGCAGGCTCCGGGGCCGGCCCGCGTCCGCTTTTTTATTGATTTATTTGCATAATTTGTTTAATTTAAATGTCCTATTGACTAATCACAACTTGCCAGCGGGTATATGACCAAAAATCCGATCCGAAATTTCTGCATCGTCGCCCATATCGACCACGGCAAATCAACCCTGGCCGACCGTCTGCTCGAAGCCACTGGCACCCTCTCCAGCTATGAGATGAAGGAGCAGGTCCTGGACAGCATGGACCTCGAGCGCGAGCGCGGCATCACCATCAAGATGCATCCGGTCACGATGGAGTACCGCCGCCCCAACGGCGAAACCTATACCCTCAACCTCATCGACACTCCGGGTCATGTCGATTTCACCTATGAGGTCTCACGCAGTCTGGCCGCCTGCGAGGGGGCCATTCTGGTGGTGGACGCCGCCCAGGGGGTGGAAGCCCAGACCGTCAGCAATCTCTACCTGGCCATTGAAAACGACCTGGAGATCATACCGGTCATCAACAAGATCGATCTCCCCAACATCGATCTCGACGCCATCAAGCATCAGATTATCGACCTGCTCGGCTGCAAGGAATCAGAGATCATCCTGGCCAGCGCCAAGGTCGGCACCGGCATCAGTGAAATCCTCGAGGCGGTGGTGGAGCGCGTCCCGCCGCCCGATCCGGCGGTGGACAAGCCGGCGCGCGCCCTGATCTTCGACTCGGTCTTCAATGCCTATCGCGGGGCCGTGGCCTACGTGCGCGTGATCGAGGGCTCGATCCGGCCGGGGCAAAAGATCAAATTCTTTTCCACCGGCCGGGTGTTCGAGGCCCAGGAGGTCGGCATCCTGCGCATGAAGCAGATCCCGCAGGATCTCCTCCATGCCGGCGAGGTCGGCTATGTCATCGCCGGAGCCAAGGATGTCAAGGACACCAAGGTCGGCGACACCATCACCACCGAGGAAAATCCGGCCCCGGAGCCCCTGCCCGGCTACCGTGAGGTGCTGCCCATGGTCTTCTCCGGCCTCTTTCCCTCCATCGCCGAGAATTACGAGGAGCTGCGCGCCGCCCTGGAAAAGCTCAAGCTCAACGATTCGGCACTCTGGTACGAACCCGAGACCTCCCTCGCCCTCGGCTTCGGCTTCCGCTGCGGCTTTCTCGGCCTGCTCCACATGGAAATCGTCCAGGAGCGCCTCGAACGCGAGTATGACCTCGACCTGGTGACCACGGTCCCCAATGTGGAGTATCATGTCTTCACCAACAAGGGGACCCTGCTGGTGATGGACAATCCGGCCAACCTGCCCTCGCCCAACGACATCGATCACGTCGAGGAGCCCTACATCAAGGCGAGCATCGTCACCCCCTCCGAGTACATCGGCGCGGTGATGTCGCTGGCGATGGAGAGGCGCGGCACCTACATCAATACCGAGTACGTTGACAAGAGCCGGGTCAATATGCACTACGAGTTCCCGCTCAGCGAGGTCATCTTTGATTTTTACGACAAACTCAAATCGGTCACCCGCGGCTACGCCTCGTTCGATTATGAATTCTCCGGTTTTCGCGAAGGTCCGGTCGTCAAGCTCGACATCCTGCTCAACGGCGAATCGGTCGACGCCCTGTCGACCATCGTCCATCGCGACAAGGCCTACGAATGGGGGCGCCGCGTCTGCGAAAAGCTGAGCGAGCTGATACCGCGCCAGCAGTTCGAGGTCGCCATTCAGGCCGCCATCGGCAGCAAGGTCATCGCCCGCGAGACCGTGCGCGCGGTGCGCAAGAATGTCACCGCCAAGTGCTACGGCGGCGATATCACCCGCAAGCGCAAGCTGCTCGAGAAACAAAAAGAGGGCAAGAAGCGTATGAAGCAGTTGGGCCGGGTGGAAGTGCCCCAGGAAGCGTTTCTCGCCATCCTCAAATCGTGACGGCGCCACGCCCGTCTTGTCTCCACGCAACCCGGCCTGCCGGCCGGAGCCCGGTATAATCTCGGGGGAAAAAAGACCGCAATGCTCCAGGTTGTACAGCTGCACAAGGCTTTCGGCGACAGGATCGCAGTGGAAGAGCTTTCGCTCCAGATCGAGAACGAGCTCTTCGTCTTTCTCGGTCCCAACGGCGCCGGCAAAACCACCACCATCAAGATGATGACCGGGCTTCTCCACCCCGACCGGGGGCGGGTGCTCATCGACGGCATCGATCTGGCCACCGACCCCATCGGAGCCAAACGGCTCTTCGGGCTGGTGCAGGAGTCGCCGGTGCTCTATGAAAAGCTGAGCGCGCGCGAATTCGTCCATTTCATGGCGCGGCTCTATCAGGTGCCCGATGAGGATGCCGCGCGCCGCGCCGGGCAGCTCTTCGACATTTTCGAGATCAGCGACCGCGCCGATGAGCTCATCGAAGAATTCTCCCACGGCATGAAGCAGAAGGTGGCCCTGGCCGGGGCCCTGGTCCATGAGCCGCGGGTGCTCTTTCTCGATGAGCCGACTGTGGGGCTCGATCCCAAGGCCGCGCGCAATCTCAAGGATCTGCTGCGCGGCATGGTCGAACGAGGCACCACCGTCTTCATGTCCACCCATATCCTCGAAGTGGCGGAGCGGATGTGCGACCGCGCCGGCATCATCCATCAGGGCCGGCTCATCGCGCTGGGCACCATGGATGAACTGCGCAAAAATTCGGCGACCGAAAAAGCCTCGCTTGAGGAGATCTTTCTGCAGCTGACCGCTTCGGAGGTCGGCGCCGACGTCAACCGGTTCCTGGAGGAACAGTAGAGGCATGCTGGGACTGCTGCTGCAAAACCGGCTTCGCGCCCTGATCAACGCCGTGCGCCGCGGCGGCAAAAAAGGGCGCCGCCGCATACTGGGGTACATCGGCCTGATCATCCTGCCGGTACTGGTGCTGATCAACATCTATGCGATGATGGAGGCGATGATGGCCGCCCCCGAGCTGGGCCTTCCCGCCATCCTCCTGCTCCAGCGCAACATCCTTCTCGCCATCTTCATCATGCTCCTTTTCAGCGGTCTGGCCCTGGTGCTGCACATTTTTTTCCTCTCACGGGATCTCCCCCTGCTTATGAGCGCCCCAGTGCCCCTGGCCACCATTTTCCAGTTCAAATTCATCGAGACCACCTCGGCCAATTCCACCCTCTTTTTCGGCATCGCCCTGCCCGTCCTGATCTCCGCCGGCATCGCCGTCAAGGCGCCCCTGCTCTTCTGGATCCTGCTGCTGCCCCTAAGCCTGCTTTTCCTCGCCATCCCGACCGGCTTGGCCACCCTGCTGGCGATGGGGCTGGTCAGCGTCATGCCGGCGCGCCGGGCCAAAAGCATCTCCGCCCTCTTTCTCAGCCTGATCTCGATCGCGATCTGGCTGGGCTTTCAGATGCTGCGGCCGGAGAGGATCCGGCCCGGAGCGGCCGGGCTGCCGGGGCAGAACTATCTCGAGCTGGGCGGGCGGCTGGCGACGTGGTTTCCCTCGGACTGGCTGGTCAACGCCCTGATGCACACCACCACAGGACGCACAGCCGCCGCCGGCTTGAATATTCTCCTTCTGCTGGGCGCCGGGGCCCTGCTCTACAGCGGCGCCGCCGCCCTGCTCGGCCGCGCCCTGCACCGGGATACCTTCAGCGGAATCGAGAGCGGATCCCGCAGCCGGCGCGTAACCCGGCAGACCGTGCGCATCGCGCCGGCGGGGAAAAGCGGCCTCTTCGCCACCCTCGTCCGCCGGGATTTCAAGCTCATCTTCCGCGACACCCAGCAGCTCATCCAGATCCTGCTCTTCACGACGATGATGGTCCTGCTGCCCTTTCTCAACCGCACCAACATGGCCGCGGAGAGCGGAGAGCTTGCGCATTATTATCCCTATTTCTTTCTCTTCATCTTCAGCACCCTCATCAGCAGCACCATCTCGACGCGCATGATCCCGATGGAGCGCACCGCCTTTGGGCTCTTCAAGCTCGCCCCGGTCCGCTTGCGCACTGTCTGGCTGGCCAAGGTGACGGTCAGCTTTCTCTTCACCCTGACCAGCGCCCTCTTCGCCGCCGCCGTCGTGGCCTTTTTTCACCATACCAGCGCCGGGGTGCTGCTCAGGGTCCTCCTGCTGCTGGTCATCCTGAACATCGGCGCCACCAGCTGCGGCGGGCTCTTCGGCGCCCGCTACGCCAATTTCAGCTGGGACCATCCGAAACGGATGCTCAACGCCGGCTCGGGCTTTTTTCTCTCCCTCATTCTCATGGTTTTCGTCGGTATCGTCGGGGGCATCGTCGCCCTCAGCCTCTTTATACTCTCGACGCCGGATCCGGGCATCGCCGCCTCCGCCGCGCTCACCCTGTTCCTGCTCGCATTTGGAACCGCCAGCGCGGAAAAGAAGTTAGATAAAATTGAATGGACCTATTGATTACACCCTCGCCACTACGAAAGGACCTTGCATGAGCAGTAAAGGACGCCAGCAGTTCAAGGAGTATACCGAAGCATTCGCCGTGGCTCTCATCGCCGCCCTCATCCTGCGCATGCTGGTCATTCAGGCCTTCCGCATCCCGACCGGCTCGATGAAAGACACCCTGCTGATCGGGGATTTTCTCCTCGTCAACAAGTTCGTTTATGGCGCAGCGACCCCGGACCGCATTCCCTGGACCGACATCAAGCTGCCCTCCCTGCAAATGCCGGCCGTCCATAAACCCAAACGCGGCGAGATCATCGTCTTCAAATACCCCCTCGACGAAAAGCTTGACTATATCAAACGCTGCATCGGCGTGCCCGGCGACACCCTCGAGATGCGCCAGGGGGTGGTCTACGTCAACGGCGCTCCCGAAGGTGAGATCACCTTCCTCGAGCGCAGCTTTGACGAATCGGAGGGGCGCTATATCAACTATTACCGGGTCAAGACCGCCAACGCCAAGGAATACACCATCCGCCGTTATGAGGGATTCGCCTACGATTTCGGCCCGGTGGTGGTGCCCGAAAAGCATCTCTTCATGATGGGCGACAATCGCGACAACAGCCAGGACAGCCGCTACTGGGGCTTTCTGCCGATGAAGAACATCCGGGGCCAGGCTCTGGTCATCTATTTCTCCCTGGAACGCAACGCCTCGTTTTTCCGTCATGTGCGCTGGTCGCGCATCTTCAGCATCATCCGTTAGGCCATGGATGCCCTTGCGCTCTATATCCACGTCCCCTTTTGCCAGCACAAGTGCATCTATTGCGACTTTTTCTCCACGACCCGCACCGCCCTGCTGCCGCGCTATCTCGAGGCGCTGCAGCAGGAGATCGCCCACTACCGCCGCCATCCCTTCTTCGCTGGCAAGACCCTCACCAGCATCTACTGGGGCGGCGGCACCCCCTCGCTGATTCCGCCGGAACAAATCCATGCCCTGCTCGGGGAGATCCGCTCCGGCTGGGAGATCACTCCCTCGGCTGAGATCACCCTTGAGGCCAATCCCGGCGCCCTCGACTGCGCCCATCTCGCCGGCTACCGCCAGGCGGGGATCAACCGGCTCTCGTTGGGCATCCAGTCCTTTCACGATCACGAACTCGCCCTGCTCACCCGGATTCACTCCGCCGCGGGAGCGATGGAAGCCCTCACGGCCGCACGCGCAGTGGGATTCACCAATCTCAGCCTCGACCTCATTTTCGGATTGCCCGGTCAGTACCTTTCCGACTATAATGCCTCGCTCAGCCAAGCCCTCGCCTTCGGGCCTGAGCATCTCTCCCTCTACGGGCTCACCATCGAAGCCGGCACCCCCCTCGCGCAGGCGGTCGCCGGCGGCCGGCTCCACCCCTGCGATGAAGAGCTCGAACGGGAGATGTTCCTCGCGGGCAAGAGGATGGCTGAGGCGGCGGGCTATCAGCATTACGAGATCTCCAATTATGCCCGGCCCGGGTGCGAGGCGCGCCATAATCAGCACTATTGGGAGGGGGCACCCTATCTCGGCCTCGGCCCGGCCGCCCACTCCTTCGCCGGCGGCGAACGCTTCTGGAATGGCCGCGACCTCGAGGGCTATATCGATGCGTGGGAGCAGGATGAGCCGGCCGTCGCCGGCCGCGAGCGGATCGGGAGGGAGGAGGAGAAGAGCGAGGCCCTCCTGCTCGGTCTGCGCAGGCGGAGGGGAATTGACCTCGAACTTTGGCGGGAGCGCTTCGGCGAGGAGCTGCTCGAACGCGGGGGCCGCGCCATCGCCAGGCTGGGCGGCCTGCTGCACGACCACCCCCCTTTCAGCGCTGCCCCCGGGGCGGAACTGCTCACCCTCAACGGACAAGAGCTCGCCCTCACCGAGTCGGGGGTGCTGCTCTACGATATGGTCTGTCAGGAGCTCTGCGCAGGCTTGTGCGCGTGAAGCGCGGGATCAGCTGAAGAGATTTTTGCGCTGATCGCGCAATTTTTTCTTCAGCATCTCACGGGCGCGGAAGATGCGGACCTTGACGGTGCCGATGGGGATGCCCAGGAGGCGGGCGATCTCTTCATAGGATCGGTCCTGAGCGTGGCGGAGCAGGATCGCCTCGCGATATTTCCCGGGCAAAGAGTCAATGGCCTCCTGGATGGTGAGATGACGCTCCTTCTCCATCAGGCCGGCGTCGGGGCCGGCTTCGTGATCGGGGAATTCGCGCTGGAGTTCGCCATCCCGGGCCGGGATCGGATTGTCCAGGGGGTAGGTCTTGAGGCGTTTCTTGCGGAAATGGTCGATGCAGTTGTTGACGGCGATCTTGTAGAGCCAGGTGCTAAAAGCATATTCGGCGTTGAAACTGGAGAGGGCGTTGAAGGCCTTGATGAAGGTCTCCTGGGTGAGGTCCTCCGCCTCTTCGCGCCGCCGGACCATCCGCAGGATGAGATTGTAGATCTGGTTGCGATAGCGGTGGACGATCTCGGCGTAGGCTTTCTGATCCCCCTCGATGGCATCGCGAACAAGTTGTGCGGAAATCGGATCCATGATGATCGGGCACTCGTCCGGTGAAAAATCAAATGGGCTTTGATAAATAAGGTACAGCAAAAAAGATCGACAAGCAAGGAAAAGTTATTGCATTAGATGGCCATATATGTTAATTTTTAAATAGTTCCGGCGGATCGCAGGCTGAAGCCCCGCTGCCGGCTGGGAAGGATGGAAAAATGGTCCACGCCATCGGCACCGACATCGTTGATCTCGACCGGTTCGCCTCTGCAGTCGAGCGCTGGGGCGACCATTTTCTCGGCCGCATTCTCACCCCCGACGAGATCGCCTACTGCCGCCGCAAGGCCTCCGGCATCGAATCGATGGCCGCCCGTTTCGCCGCCAAGGAGGCCCTTATCAAGTGCCTGAGCGAGGAGGAGTATCGCCACTTCCGCTGGCACGATGTGCGGGTCGAGAATGCGGCCAACGGCAAGCCCCGACTAGTGCTGAGCGGAAGCCTCGCCCGCATCCTGCCCGACCTGCAGATCCTGCTCACCCTCAGCCACAGCCGCCTCAGCGCCGTCGCGGTAGTGATCCTGCAGTCCAGGCCGTGAGCGCGTCCCGGGGGGAGCCGGAGCGTTCAAACAGTGAATGTTCTGATTCTGGAGATATCCGGAGATAGAGATGCAGATAATCGTCACGGCCGCCGAGATGGCCGCACTCGATCGGGATTGTCAGCAGCTTCTGCAGATGCCCTCACTTCTGCTCATGGAGAACGCCGGGCGCGGGATCGCCGCCGTGGCCAAAACCATGCTCGGCGAGCCGGAGGGCAAGCGGGTGCTCATCGTCAGCGGGCCGGGCAATAACGGAGGCGACGGCTATGTGGTGGCTCGCCATCTGGCCAATGCCGGCTGCCGGGTGACCCTCTGGGTTCTCGCCGCCCGCGACAAGATCCGCGGGGATGCCCTGACCAATCTGGTCATCTGGGAGAAGATGGGCGGCCAGACTCTTTTTATCGATGCCATCCCTGATGCGCCCGCGTCCCCGCCGCATCTGATCGTCGATGCCCTGCTCGGCACCGGCGCGGCCCCTCCCCTGAGCACCCCCTTTGCGATGATGGCCACCCTGCTCAACGAGCTGGGGGCGCCCATCCTCGCGGTCGACATCCCCACCGGAATCGACGCCGATACCGGGGCGGTGCCGGGGCCGGCGATCAGGGCCCGGGCCACGGCTGTGATGGCCCGGCTGAAACGGGGGCTGCTCTTCTCGCCGGGGCGCGAACAGGCCGGGGAAATCCACCTCATCGACATCAGCATGCCGCCGGAGTGGGCCCCCAAAAGCGGCACCCCGGTGCGCCGCCTCGAGGCCGCCGACATCCGCGCCAGACTGCCCCGCCGCCCGGCCGATGCCCATAAATTCAGCATCGGCAGCGTCGGGGTCATCGCCGGTTCCATCGGCTACACCGGCGCGGCTTGCCTGACCGCTGCGGCCGCCCTGCGCGCCGGCTGCGGCCTCTCCTGCCTGGCGGCCGCCAAAAGCCTGCTGCCCCTGCTCACAGGCAAATTACCCGAAGTCATCACCTGGCCCTTTGAAGACGAGGAGAGCGGCTGCCTGCGCGAGACCGCGCTGCCGCAGTGGCTGAGCCCCCTCGCCGCCCAGAACGCCCTCGCCGTCGGACCCGGCCTCGGCCGCCATCCCGACACCGGCGGGCTGGTCCGCCGCCTCCTGCGCGAGATGAAGCAGCCCATGGTGCTCGACGCCGACGGGCTCAACCTCTGCACCGATTATCTCGACCTCCTGCAAAACTATCAGGGCGCGCTGATCCTCACCCCCCACCCGGGCGAGCTCTCGCGGCTGACCGGACTGACCACCGCGAAGATCCTCACCCGGCCGGTGGAGGTCGCCGCCGAGTGGGCCGTCAAGCTTGGCCAGCTCCTCGTCCTCAAGGGCGGCCCCACCGTCATCGCTGCGCCGGACGGCTCGGTCTTTGTCAACAGCACCGGCAATCCCGGCATGGCCACCGCCGGCGCCGGTGACATCCTCACCGGCCTGATCGCCGGACTCCTCGCCCAGGGCCTTGCGCCCATCGACGCCGCCCTCTGCGGGGTCTGGCTGCACGGCGCCGCGGGCGACCGGGCACGGGAACGCCGCGGAGAGATGGGCATGATCGCCGGGGATCTGCTCGACGCCCTGCCCGACGCCCTCCGGGGGGTCCTCCATCCGTGAAAGGCGCGCTGCGGGAAAAAATTTACTGGCAGCTGCCAGCCTGGCTCTGGGGCCTCTTCATCTTCGCCCTCACCTCGCTGCCCAAATTGACGCCGCCTTCCCTCGGCTTCGAGCTGGAAGACAAGGTCTACCATTTCATCGTCTATACCGTGCTCGGCCTCCTCATCGCCCGGGCCACCGTCCAGGGCGGCCGGGAGTCCCTCCGTTCCGGCATCAGGCGCATGCTCTGGATAAGTATCCCCCTCTCCTTTATTGACGAGGTGCACCAGGCCTTTATCCCGGGCCGCTTCTGCGACGGCCTGGACGCCCTCGCCGACATCCTTGGATTGCTGCTGGCCGCAATTATTTTTGTGCTGTGGGGCAGCCGTTTGGCGGAAAAGGATCGCTCAATTTATTGTAATTTAGTAAAATGCGACACATAGGGGGCTAGCCGGAGAGAGTCCACTTTTTTCAACGCATACGAACTTTTAATTGACTTTTGCCTGCGAATGCGTTAATTTAAGCGTAAGTTAATGTACCGTGGGGATTAATTTAACGGGAGGAACTCGACGTGGCGGATACTGCATACTGTGTCAAGTGCAAAGCCAAGACCGAGGTCAAAGATGGCAAAAAAGTGACCATGAAAAATGGTCGTGCAGCTCTAAAAGGCACCTGCGCCAAATGCGGCACCGGCGTCTACAAGATACTTGGCAAGGCCCAATAACCACCATAAAAATGCCTATATGGGCGGTGAGTTGACTCACCGCCCATTTTTTTTGCCCCCCGCCTAGAGAATGAAGAGCATCTCCGAATAGCGCGGCAGCGGCCAGCTCTCGTCATCGATGGTCACCTCGAGCTCGTCGACCGGCTTGCGCAGCTCCTCCATGAGCGGCCGGATGTGGTCGGCCACAAACTTGGCGCATTTCGACAAATCCTCCATCCCCTCTGCGCGCACCATCGCCGCCTTCAATGCCCTGGTCTTCTGTCCGCACTGCTCGATGAGTTCGGTGATGCGCTTGAGCAGCTCGACCTCGCTGGCAAAAACAACCCCTCCCAGTTCCTCCTGCAGAGTCTTCAGTCCCCGCACGGTTTTGACCAGGCGCTCCTGATAGCCGATGGCCGCCGGGATAACCAGGGTGTCGGTCATATGGATGAGGGTTTCGGCCTCGATCTGGAGGGCCTTGATGAACTGCTCCAGCTTGGTGTGATAACGGGCCTCGAGTTCAGTTCGGGTGAAGGTACGCTGACGCACCAGCATCTCGATGTTCTTTGGCGCCACCAGGGCATCGAGGGCATAGGCGGAGTTGCGGATGTTGGGCAGGTTGCGTCTGGCCGCCTCCTGCTCCCACTCCTTGCTGTAGTTGTTGCCGTTGAAGCGGATCGGCTCGGTCTCCTTGATGTGCTTGCGCAGAACGGACAGCACCGCCACCTTGAGTTCAGCCCCCTTGCCAGTCTCCTTTTCAATCTCGGCGCTCAGTACATCGAGGGAATCGGCGACCGCCGCGCCAAGCACGGTATTGGCCATGGAGACCGAGGCGGAGGAGCCGATGGCGCGGAACTCGAATTTGTTGCCGGTGAAGGCGAAGGGGGAGGTGCGGTTACGGTCGGTGTAATCGCGCAGCATCTTGGGCAGCTGGCCGATGCCGAGATCGATGATACTCTCATTGGTCGCTCTGGCCGCCTTGCCGGCCTTGATGGCATCGAGGATGGCGGTGAGCTGATCGCCGAGAAAGACCGACATGATCGCCGGTGGGGCCTCGTTGGCGCCGAGGCGATGGTCGTTGCCCGCCGAGGCGATCGATGCGCGCAGCAGGTCGCCGTAAAAATAGACCGCACGCAGAACCGCCGTCAGAAAGACCAGAAACTGCAGATTCTCTTCCGGGGTCTTGCCGGGATCGAGCAGGTTGTTGCCCTCGGCATCGCTGATCGACCAGTTGTTATGCTTGCCGCTGCCATTGATGCCGGCGAAGGGCTTTTCGTGGAGGAGCAGGGCGATATCATGCCGGTTGGCAACCCGTTTGAGGATCTCCATAATGAGATGATTACGGTCCGCCCCGACATTCGCTTCCGCGTAGATGGGTACGATCTCGAACTGGTGGGGAGCCACCTCGTTGTGGCGGGTCTTGGCCGGGACCCCGACCTTGTAGAGTTCGGTCTCGGCATCCTGCATGAAGGCGAGCACCCGTTCCTTGATCGAGCCGAAGTAGTGGTCCTCGAGCTGCTGCCCCTTGGGCGGCCGGGCGCCGAGAAGGGTGCGGCCGGTGATGCGCAGATCGGGGCGGAGATTGAAAAAGGCCTTGTCGATGAGAAAATACTCCTGCTCCGTGCCGATGGCGGTGACCACCCGTCCGGCGCTCTGGGCTCCAAAGAGAGCGAGCACCTTTTGCGCGGAGCGGTTGATGGCCTCCATCGAGCGCAGCAGGGGGGTCTTTTTGTCGAGGGCCTCGCCGGTATAGCTGATAAAGACCGAGGGAATGCAGAGGATGCCTCCGCGGGGCCCCTCCATGATGAAGGCCGGACTCGAGGGATCCCACATCGTATAGCCGCGCGCCTCAAAGGTCGAGCGCATCCCGCCGCTGGGAAAGGAGGAAGCGTCCGGTTCGCCCTGGACCAGCTGTTCGCCGCGGAAGCGTTCGATGACGCTGCCATCCTCCTCGATCTCGATGAAGGCGGCGTGCTTCTCCGCTGTCGAGCCGGTCTGGGGCTGGAACCAGTGGGTGAAATGGGTCACCCCCTTGGCCAGGGCCCACTCCTTCATGGCATGGGCGACGGCATCGGCGATGGTCATATCGAGCTTCTCTCCCTTGCGGATGGTGGCGCGCAGCTTCTTGTAGACCTCCGTGGGCAGCTTTTCGCGCATCACCTGGTCGCTGAAGCTGTTGACGCCGTAATAGCGGGCGGCATGCTCGGCGGGGAGGTAGTCGATCTTGTGGTTGCTCCCGACCTGGATCACGACCTGTTTGCGCGTGGAAGAGTTGGAATGACCGGACATGGTGACGCTCCTTCTGAGAGAATGGGATGGATGGATGAGAAGCCACACTGGTGCTGATTCGGCTTATTGGGCGCCCATTTGCAAAAGCGGTGCCACGAAGAGCAAAACGGGGCGGGAGCGGCCGCCATTTTCAGCCCCCAAACCATTGTTTATTATGATGCATAATTAAAAAACCGCCGCGATAAAAAAGAGCTGGCTATTTACCGCATTTTTTCTTACATTTATGTATCTTTTCTGGTTGAAGCGCCATTTTTGTCGTTAGTATGCCAACCCTCACAGCCTTTCCGGGCGGTGGTGCAAATCCGGACCTTACAGCCGCCCCCATCAGGCCCGAAAGATGAGCCTGCAATCTACAATTATGTAGCTGTCATTAATTATATTACAAATTTGTAGTTTTTAGGAGCCCTTATGGAGTCCGCAACCCTCCCCGGCCGCGGCAAGGTGGCCGCACCCCAGCTCTCCATCCTGATCGAAATCCATCAGGCCCTGAGCCGCAGCCTCAACATGCAGGAATCCCTCACCGTCACCCTGCAGATCCTCCATAACTCCTACCAGATCCTCTCCGGAGCCATTCTCCTCTGCGACACCGCCGGCCCTTCCCTCAGCCTTGCCGCCGCCATCGGCCTGCCCCCCCGCGAAGGCAACGCCATCTACCGCTTCAACGAGGGGCTCTGCGGCCGCATCGCCGAAACCGGCAAACCGGTCGTCGTCCCCAGGGTGAGCAAGGAACCCCTCTTCCTCAACCGCCTCGGCAGCTGGGAAAGCGCCCTCCGCCCCGAACAGAGCTTTATCGGCGTGCCCATCGCCCTCGACTACCGCACCCTCGGGGTCCTCTTCATCAATCTGCCCTACACCCCCAGGCGCGACTATGACAACGCCCTCAACTTTCTCACCCTGGTCGCCTCGGCCCTGGTCCAGCGCCTCCACATCCGCCAGCTCATGGAGGCCGAACAGCAGAAACTGCTCACCGAAAATGTCATCCTCAAACAGCAGCTCCGCCAGGAAAACCGTTTGCAGAACATCATCGGCAACAGCCGCGAAATGCGCGAACTCTACGAAAAGGTCGCCCAGGTCGCCCATGCCCCCACCACCGTTCTGCTGCGCGGCGAATCGGGGACCGGCAAGGAGCTGGTCGCCCAGGCCATCCACTACAATTCACCGCGCAGCGAAGCCCCCTTCATCCGCGTCAACTGCGCCGCCATCCCGGAAAACCTCATCGAGTCGGAGTTCTTCGGCTATGAAAAGGGGGCCTTCACCGGCGCGGTCGCGCGTAAAAAGGGACGCTTCGAGCTCGCCGACGGGGGCACCATCTTCCTCGATGAGATCGGCGACCTCTCGCCCATGACCCAGGTCAAACTCCTGCGCGTCCTCCAGGAGCACGAATTCGAGCGCGTCGGCGGCCTCGAGACCATCAAGGTGGATGTGCGCATCATCGCCGCCACCCATGCCGATATCGAGGAGCTGATGGCGCGCGGGGCCTTCCGCGAGGATCTCTACTACCGCCTCAACGTCTTCACCATCTTCCTCCCCCCCCTGCGCGAGCGCAAGGGCGACATCCTCCTTCTCGCCGACCACTTTATGCTCAAATACGGCCGCCAGCACGGCAAGTCGATCCAGCGCATCTCCACACCGGCCATTGATATGCTCATGCGCTACCACTGGCCAGGCAATGTGCGCGAACTTGAAAACTGCATCGAACGGGCGGTGCTGGTCTGCGAGGACCAGGTTATCCACAGCTACCACCTGCCGCCGACCCTGCAGACCGCCGAGAGCAGCGGCACCCTGCCCCGCTGGTCCCTGCCCGAGGCCGTCGCCTCCCATGAGAAAGAACTCATCCAGGAGGCCCTCAAATCCTGCCGCGGCATCCGCGCCCGCGCCGCGCGCATGCTCGGCATCACCGAACGCATCATCACCTACAAGATCAACCGCTACAAGATCGACGTTGACTATTACCGGGGTTGAGCCCGGGACGTGCTCTGCGTCAAGGAAGCCTCAAAAAGATATTGCTTCCGGCGCTGCAGTTTGATACATTACGGCTCAATACTTGTTGACTTGTCAGGCATCCCTATGAAAAAGCTCTCTATCTTGTTCCTGTTTCTCGCTCTTCAGCTCTCCCTTCAAGCCGGGGAGGTCACCCGCACCGGCCTCCAACAGGTGCGGCCGGCGATCCCGATCAGCCGCGGCCATCTCTACGCCCAGATTCCGATGCGCTTCTTCTTTCAGGACCAGATCCTCGAACTGGCCCCCGATCTGCTCACCGGAGAAACCTACTGGGATATCCAGGGGGGACTCGCCCTCTTTTACGGTCTCAACGACCATGTCGATTTTGCTCTGCACCAGATCATCTACCAGGACAACCATAAACCGGGTACGGGCTACAATCTCCCCGATGACCTCTTCCTGCGCGCCCGGGTGGCCAATTTCGGCAGCGCCGACTCCCCTCTGCGCTACGGGGGCATGATCGAGGTACGCCTGCCCATCGCCGAATACCACAACCTGCCGCTCGAACCCTTCTCCGCCGGCCGCGTCGGCTGGGGATTTTCCCTCCTGGGCAGCCGGCTCGGCGATCCCGATGACCCCGGCGCCGGCCTGAATCTCAACGCCAATCTCGGCCTTTTCTTCCACAACGATCACGATCTGGTGCTTACAACCGCCCCGGATGACACCCTTTCATCGGCGCACAACAGCTCCGAGTTCACCTTCGGCCTCTCGGCCACCAAAAACCTCGGCGCCCTCGGCCTGCAGGCCGAACTCTACGGCCGCGCCTTCCTGCGCAAGCCGGCCGGCACAGCCTATACCCGCGAGAATTTCGTCTATTTTTCACCGGGGATCAGCTACAGCCTCCCCTCCACCATCCAGTTTCATCTCACCAGCGATCTCCGGCTCTCCGGGGATGACGATCAAACCCGCTACTGGCATGCTCAGGCCGGCGACCTGCCCTGGAAATCGCTGCCCAACCTCCCCGGGTGGCGGATCAACCTCGGGTTGACGGTGCCCCTGATCCCCTTTCCCCGGCTCGGCCGGGCCGACCGACCGGCAGCCGCAGAAGAGTATTCCCGGCAAGAGCTGGAAGAGCAGCTCTACCGGCAGCTGGCGGGGGAACGCAAAAGAGCGGAAGAGGCGGAGGAGAGCCTGGCGCGCATCCGCGCCGAACGCGAGCGCATCAACGCGATTCTGGAGAGACTGCGCACTACCCTGGAGCGATCCGGCGACCAGCCGGCCGACAGCAGCGCCGCCCCCCCCGCCGAGCCCGCGCCCTGATCCCTCTTCTCATCCCCGCAATAAAAAAGCCGCTTCCTCATGCGAAGAAGCGGCTTTTTTGTTGGCGTGCTGGTCAGCGGATGACCTCCACCCCCATATAGGGACGGAGCACCTCGGGCACAATGATGGCGCCCTCCGCTGTCTGATAGTTCTCCATGATGGCGATCACCGTCCGCGGCAGGGCCAGTCCCGAGCCGTTGAGGGTGTGCACGTATTCGGGTTTGGCGCCCTTGAAGGCGCGGTAGCGGATGTTGGCGCGGCGGGCCTGGAAATCGGCAAAGTTGCTGCAGCTTGAAACCTCGAGCCATTTTTCCATCCCCTCGGCCCAGACCTCGATGTCGTAGCACTTGGCTGCGGCGAAGCTGAGGTCGCCCGTCGCCAGGCAGAGGATGCGGTAGGGCAGCTTGAGCAGCTGCAGCACCTCCTCGGCATTGGCGAGCAGCTTTTCCAGCTCATCGTAGGAGCCTTCGGGCTTGACGAATTTCACCATCTCCACCTTGTCGAACTGGTGGATGCGCACCATGCCGCGGGTCTCCTTGCCGTAGGTTCCCGCCTCGCGGCGGAAACAGGGGGTATAGGCGGTATAGAGCAGGGGCAGCTCTTCACCCTCGAGAATCTCCTCGCGGTGGAGGTTGGTCACCGGCACCTCGGCGGTCGGGATGAGAAAGAGATCGTCACCGGGGATGTAATACATATCCTCTTCCAGCTTGGGGAGCTGTCCGGTGCCGAACATCGCGTCGCGCTTGGTGACAAAGGGCGGCGAGACCTCGGTATAGCCGTGTTTGGAGACGTGCAGATCGATCATGAAATTGATCAGGGCGCGCTCGAGCCGGGCGCCGAGGCCGCGATAGCTGACGAAGGAGGCGCCGCTCATGCGGGCGGCGCGGCCGAAATCGACCAGTCCCAGCCTATCGGCGATATCATAATGGGGAAGGGGTTTGAAGCCCTTTTGCGGGATCTCGCCCCACTGCCGCACCACCTGGTTATGGCTGGGATCTCCGACCGGCACGCTTTCGTGGGGGATGTTGGGAATGCGGATCTGGATCTGGTAGATCTCCTCCTCGACTCCCTTGAGCTTGTCGTCCAGAACCCTGATCTGGTCGCTGAGCCCGCGCATCTCGGCGATATCGGCTGTGGCATCCTGCCGGGCTTTCTTCATCTCCGCAATCTGCTGCGTCACCTTGTTCTGCTGCGCGCGCGCGTTTTCGACGGCGCCGATGATTTCCCGCCGGGTCACCTCCAGGACGAGCAGGCGGTCCAGATCGGCCTTGTCCCCCTTGTCCTGAATGGCCTTGCGGACGAGATCGGGATTTTCACGGATAAATCTCAGGTCAAGCATGATTCATACCTCAATTGATTAGGTCCTTGCAAAAGCCGTGTTGAGGAGAGGCCGGCCTTCTCCGAATCAGTCCTCACTGTCCCTTGAAGCGCAGCATCACGGCGATGGTATAGAGCAGGATGCGCAGATCCATGCGCAGGGACATGTTCTCGATATAGTAGAGGTCATAAGCGAGCTTTTCCCTGGCCTCCTCGATGCTGGTATCGTAATCCCCCTTCACCTGGGCCCAGCCGGTGATCCCGGGTTTGACCTTGAGGCGGCGCAGGTAATAGGGATATTCGCGTTTGAGTTTCTCGACGAAGTAGGGGCGTTCCGGGCGGGGGCCGACCAGGCTCATCTCCCCGGCGAGGACATTGATGAACTGGGGGAACTCGTCGATGCGCGTCTTGCGCATGAAGCGCCCGATCCGGGTGATGCGCGGGTCGCGCTTGCCCGCCCAGACCGGTCCGGTGTATTTCTCCGCATTCTGGATCATGGTGCGGAATTTGTAAATGGTATAGGCGGCGCCGTTCTTGCCGACCCGCTTCTGTTTGAAAAAGACCGGACCGGGGCTCTCGAGCTTGATGAGCAGGGCGACGATGACGAAAATGGGCAGGGTCAGGACGAGAAAAAAGAGCGCAAAGAGGACATCCATGAGCCGCTTCACCGTTTTCTCCCAGGGCTGCATGATCTGCGGATTGATCTCAATGAGGGGAAATCCGTAGATCTGCTGGGTTCGCGCCTGGCCCATGACCAGGCCGTAGAGATCGGGCTCGATCTTGATGCTCACCGGCAGCTGTTCCAGGAGGCCGATGATGTGCATGACCCGTTTCTGCGGAAGATGGCCCAGGGAGAGAATCACCTCCTCCACCTTGCGCCGCTGCACCACCGGCCGCAGTTTGTTGAGTCCACCCCAGACATGCAAATGGCCATGTTTCTGGCCGTCCTCTTCGCCCTTGATGCTGAGAAAGCCGATGACGCGATAGCCCAGTGCGGGAAACTGGCGGATCTTGTCGGCCAGTTTTTGCGCCTGGGGATTATAGCCGATGATCAGGGTGTTGCGCTGTCCCACCCCCGAACTCATCAGCCGGCGCTGGATGGTATGCAAAACCAGGCGTCCGCCCCCGACGCAGAGAAGCATCAGGGCCGAATAGCTGACAATCATCAGGCGGCCGAAGGTGGGCGGTGCAGTCAGATCGCGTTCGGGCTCAAAGGTGGCCACGAAAATGAAAAAAGTGCCGAGAAGGACCGTCTTGAGCACCGAGATGAGCTCATCAAAGCGGGACTTGGTGTACCAGGACTGATAGAGCCCGAAAAAGACAAACAGGATCAGCCAATAGAGGTAAACAAGGAGGAAAATCTGCACCTGCAGCCCGGCCCCCTGCTCGACGAAGAGGTCAAACGAGCTGCGCAAGCGCAGCAATCCCCAGAAGGCGAGGTTGATCATCAGGAAATCAACCAGCAGCAGGAGGATTTTTTCGAGCGTCCGGCTCATGGAACGATCCTTATGCGCTGCATGCTCATTTGTAAGTCTTGAAGAGTCCGACCAGGAACCCCAGACCCCAGGCGATCTGCATGGTGAGAAAGACCGCCGGCAGGGCCGGCAGATAACTCCACTGTTTTTCCTCCCGGCAGGTGCTGACCGAGGCGACCGCCAGGTAGAGGAGATAGGCGGCCCAGATGGCGAGCAGCCCGCGGCCGGCCAGTGGCCACCTGAACGCCGCCGCCGCGAGCAGCAGGGTGGTCAGGACGAAAACGGGCGGCACGAGATGGACGGGTTTGACCGCATCGTGGTGCTTCTTGATCACATTGACGCGCAGGATGCCATAATTGAAAAACTGCCGCGCCAGCCGGCGAAGGTCGGGACGGGGATAATAGTACGAGATGATCTCGGGCGTGAAATAGATTTTGTACCCCGCCTTGCGGATCCGCCAGTTCATCTCCGCATCCTCGGAGATGTGCAGCTCCTCGTCGAAATAGCCCACCTCGTCGAAGAGCTCGCGGGCGTAGGCAGCATAAACCACCGTATCGACGAAGCGTTCGTTCTTGTCATAGCGGTAGGGTGCGCTCGGGATGCCGAAGCGCGAGCCCATGCCGAGTCCGATCGCACGCTGCCAGTAGCTGTCGCCGGTATTGATCTGGGTCCCGCCGGTGCACTTGACCCCCATCTCGCGCATGCAGCGGATGTTGCAGGCGACAAATTCCGGATCGATGCGCGTGTGCGCCCCGAGGATGACCACCACACCACCCCTGCTGTTGCGGATGCCGATATTGAGGCTGCGCGGCGTCCGTTTTTGCGGATTGTCGAAGAGGCGGATATTCTCATGCGTTTCAGCCAGGGCCTGCACCTCCGCGCGCGAGCCATCCGTCGAGAGCCCGTCGACGACGAGGATCTCGATGCGATCGCCGGGATAGCTCTGGGCAAGGATGGAGTCAATGCAGCGTCCGATCGCCCCCGATTCGTTGAGCATCGGGATGACGATGGAGACCAGGGGAAGTGCTTCGTTTTGTGCTTGAGTCGGCAACAGGCTCAATCCTTATTCTTTTCTCTGGCGAAAAGGTGGTTGTAGAGATCTAGCAGTGTCCGTGCTGAATTCTGCCAGTTGTATTTATCCTTCACCGCGAGGCGGCCATTGGCACCGTAGGGAAAATCTGATTTGCAGATCTTGAGCACAGCCCGGGCGAAATCCTCGGCCGAACGCGAGGCGAAGACCTCACCGCAGCGGCTGCCAGAGATGATCCGTACCAGGGCCTTGGCATCCGAGCATATAACCGGCTTTTCCAGGGCCATATACTGGAAGATCTTGTGCGGGATGGTGTTGTCAATGAAGGGATTGGAGGGTTGGGGTACGATACAGATCCGGCAGGCCTCTATATATGAGGCCGTCTGGTCGAACGGCACCCAACCGGTGATCTCGACCAGCTCCTCCACTCCCTCCTCGCGGGCGCACTGCCGCAGCTCCGCGACGTTCGGGCCATCTCCCACCAGCAGCAGGCGGATGTTGGGGATCTCCGTCCGAAGGAAGCGCAGTCCGCGGATGGCGGTCTCGAGATCGCGCTCGGGACCGAACTTACCCAGATATTCGAGCACATACCAGGGCCGATAACGGTCGATGATCTCCGGATCGACGGCCATCTGCAGATACGACTCCAGATCGACGGTATTGCCGACAAAATGGACCTTCTCCGGTGGCAATCCCTGCCGTAAAAAAAGCTCGCGATGCTCCTCCGAGACGGTGATCACCGCATCAGCGGCGCGCAGGCAATATCTCTCCAGTCTCTCCGAGAGCCAGGGGTTACGCAGAATAAACCAGAACAGCCCCTTGTGTCCCCAGATACGCATTGCTTCCGGATAGTTTTCGTGGACATCGAATACCACCGGCAGGCCAAACCATCGTCCCGCCCAGATGGCAGCCAGGGCCAGAGGGAGATCATGGACGTGGATCGCCTGGATGGCGTTTTCCTTGATCGCCCTTCGGACGCCCCACAGCCAGACCGGGTTAAAAAAAAGCGGTATATTGATGATCCCGGTCCAGCGCGCACCCCAATGACGCAGCCTCAGCGCGGTGGCCCCGTCGACCTCTTCGCGGCGTGCGCTGCCGGCCTTGTTGTTGCAGAGCAGAAAAAGCCTGAATCCCCGCGCCGTCAGGGCGGCGATCTCCTTGGTCAGGCGGATATCCGGGGGATAGTCCGCCTGCAGAATCATGAGGATGTTTCCAGCCGATTCCAGCATAGCGGCTAATGACTCTTCCGTGCGGTGAGCAGGATTTTTTCACTGACCGGCACGTCGATATAGATGACGTCCGCAGACTCCCGTCTGATGGGGGGGCGGCTCTCGCCACAGACTGCGACAATCTCCAGGCCACTCCAGTTCTGCGGCAGCTTCAGGCGGATCGTCAAAGGAACAAAATCAGCATAAAAACCTTGCAAATTCGCCAGGGCAATATCTAGGGTCTCCCGCCCGGTTTGGTGTATCTGTACAGCCGCATCCCTGCGCAGCCTCATATAGCCGGCGACCTCTCCCATGGTCGCAATCCAGAGGCTGTCGCTGCGGCCTTTCACATCGTCGAGATGGCGAAGATAACGGGGCAGCGGGATGATCTCGTTGGTGGAATCACCACTCGCACTCACTGAATGAAAATAGACCATGATCCAGGCCTTTTCTCTCACCGCTTTGTCGACCGCAGCGGCGATGACAGCCATATCATAGGGGGGATAAACCCCGGTACCATGCACGAGGGTCAGTTCCTCGTCGCTGAGGGTTGCCGCATTCAATCCCCAACCCCCTCGAGCCGCCATATGATACTCCCGCACCAGATGTCGGATTTGATCATTATAGAGTCCGTAGGGATAGGCGAAACTCACAACACTCTTGAGGCCGGGAATATGGCCGCGAATATCGTCTATGGCCCGCTCCAGCTCGGCGCGTTGCTGCTCTTCGGTCAGTTCGGTCAACTTGGGATGCGAATAGGTATGCGAAGCGAGTTCATGCCCCTGCGTCGCAAGCTCAATCCAGCCGCTCCAATTGTCGCCGATATTTCGCGTATTGATAAAAAAAGTGCCCTTCATGCCGCGTTCGGTGAGTGCAGGACCGGCGAGCTGGTAATGGCTGGGGCGGGAATCATCAAAAGAGACCGTGTACGCAGCTGGCTTGTTGCCAGACCACAAGCACTTCTCGATAATGGGGAGATACCCTTCTTCAATCGGGACCCTCTCTCCACTATCGGTACCTGGCCCAACGCCATTCGAATCCCGCGAACAACTCACGGCCAACAAAAAAACGCTGGCGAAAAAGAGCGGGCTTTTTCTAAACCGCATCAAGACTCCTAAAAATCCCATATCGCATCTGCAAAGAAACAACTCCCTCAGATAAATTCCCTTTCAGTAGTCTGGATCCAAAACTGCTTCTACTTGCCATTGGCGTAAAACTCTGCGATGGTTTCACCGACAAACGCAATCTCCGGCTCGGTCAGCATCTCCGACATCGGCAGTGAGAGCAAAGCACCGGCGTACTGCTCACTGACCGGAAAATCACCCGCTTTGTACGCCAGGCCTGCATACGCTTTTTGCAGATGACAGGGGATCGGATAATGGATGCCGGTATAGATCTGCTTCCCGGCTAAATACTGGATCAGCTCATCGCGTCTCGGCACCCGAACGCAGAAAATGTGATAGACGTGTTTGGCGTCCGGCATCTCCTGAGGAGTCACAACTTCGGGAATCCCAGCGAGGTGTTGTCGGTAGAGTTTTGCGTTTCTGCGGCGGGTTTCGGTCCAGACCGGCAGATGACGCAGCTTGACATCGAGGATGGCCCCCTGCATCCCTTCAAGGCGATAGTTGTGGCCGATGAAATCGTGATGGTATTTCTGAGCCGAACCATGATCGCGCAGCATCATGATCTTTTTGTACAGGGCTTCATCGTTGGTAATTACAGCGCCACCCTCGCCGTAGGCGCCCAGATTTTTACCGGGATAGAAGCTGAAACAACCGCAGATCCCGAAAGTACCCGTCGGTTGGCCATGCAGGGTGGCCAAATGCGACTGAGCGCAGTCTTCGATGAGCAGCAGGTGATGCTTTTCTGCTAAGAGTTTCAATGCATCCACCCGGGCAGGCTGGCCATAGAGATGAACCGCCATGATCGCTCTCGTCCGTGGGGTGATCGCCCGCTCGACAAGTTCGACATCGATGTTATAATACTCGCCTTCGTTGTCGACAAAGACCGGCGTGGCGCCCGCCAGGCTTACCGCCTCAGGAGTAGCGAAAAAAGTATTAGCGGGGACGATCACCTCATCACCGCGTCCGATTTCAAGGGCCATCAGGGCGACGTGCAAAGCAGCAGTCCCCGAGTTGACGCCGACACAGTAACGGGCTTGATGGGCAGCGGCAAAATTCTCCTCGAACGATTTTACAAAGGGGCCAGCAGCGAAAGCGCTTTTTTCCAGAACCGCCTGGATAGCGCTGTCGATCTCGCTTTTAATAGAAAAATATTGCCCGTGCAGATCCAAAAAGTTCACTTTCATACAAGCTTCTCCTGCGTTCTGAGGCCCAGGTACGTTTCAGGTTCGTTTGGTGATATGACGTACCAAATTAATAAAATATTCCTTTTCTTCATATCTAAAAATGCCGAAGAACCATAAAAAGGCCAAAAATGTGATCAGAGAAATAATTATGTGAACGATCAGATTCACACCCGACATCAGCCATTGCGTGCCCAGCAAGGCAGCTGTCAGCAGCAGCAGCCGAGGCCACTCCAGAAGATGATCGATTTTCAACTGGAAATGCAGCACAAGGTAGAGCAGAAACCAGGCTGCGGCTGAGCTGGCCAGCTTGGCATATCCTGCACCGAGAATGCCCATCCGCGGAATCAACAGCAGGTTAAGCAGAACATTGATGACGAATGATACCGCCATGGCCGCGGTGACCATTTTTTGTCGCCGTGCTGTGATCAGGATGTCGATAAAGAAGAAACAGATAAAACTGAAGCCCAGGGAAAGCAACAAGACTCTAAACGCCGGTATGCAGGCGGCATAGGCAGGGACGTAAAGAATATGAATAATGGGGTCAGCCGCAAAGGTCAGTACCCCGCTGACAAACAGGGCAATGATAAAAACATATTTGGCCCCGCGCCGGGCGAGATCCGCAAATCTTCCGTCGTTCATCCCGTAATATTTAGCCAAAAGTGGAAAAAGAGAGATCGTCAGCGAAGTCGACAGAAATGAAAGCGGATAGACCAGACGTGTAGCGGCTGCATATATCCCCACCTCAGCCTCATTTCTCATCCAGGAGAGCATCAGAACATCGATCTTAGTGGTCAGGATCGAAAAAAAAAGGTAAAACGCCAGGGGTAGCGTCTCTCGCAGCAGTTCTTTGAGAATCTCCCCCTGCGGTTTCCACGCTACTTCATGGGTGCGCAGAAAACGCCAGATCAGCCAGATGGTGCCGGGTAGATAACAGACTACATAGAGGACCGCCACGGTCATCAGACCAATCCGGAAAAAAAAGACAGCGGTCAGAATCAGACCGGCAAAGATCAGGTTATCGAGCATATTGCACGCAATCGGAAATGCCATGCGCAGCTTAGCCTGAAAAATGCTCTCGAAAATTGTGCGCGTGGAGGAGAGCTTGGAGGAGATTAAAAGATCGACTGCAATGATGCAGATGATGGTCATGACCTCCGCCGGATAGCTCATTAAAGGCAACAGGGCCAAGGCAACCAAAATCGCCAAAAGGGTGAGAACAAGTTTGAAGAGAATAGCATTACCCAGCAGCGCGCCTTGCGCCATCCTTCCGCCGGAAAGTTCTCTCACCAGGATCTGGTTCAAACCAAAATTGGCAATGATATCGAAAGTACCCACATAGGCAATTGCGATAGAAAGCCGGCCAAAAGCGCTCTCGCCTAGATAATTGGCAAGATAGACAAATATGAAAAAGTTGATCACCAGGTTGGCGACACGGCCGGCATAAATAAAAAGAGAGTTGCTGAGAACGCGGCTACTGGTTGATTCCATCGGCTTTCACCAACTCCCAGTTCAGAAACACCTGCTTCAAGGCCAGAACCATCCCGAGGAAAAACCAGAGTCGCCGGTTATCATTGAGATCCCCGCTGAACTGGGCATTGACTAGATTGAAAAAAGCGGCCATACAAAAGGCATAATAAAGGGTGCGGCTGCGATCATTGAGGCTTGTCTTCAGAGTAGTACGGATCTCCTGCACTATTACGCCCAGAAACCAGATCAGCAGCAGCAAGCCGACCAGACCCAGTTCACAAAAGACTTCAAGAAAAATGTTGTGGGGATACCAGCGGATATCCTGGCGATAGATGGTCTGACTGAAGCCGCCCGTGCCGACACCGAACAAAAAAGTAAAAAGGTTGGCCGTCCCCATCTCAAGAGCTGCTTTCCAGGCGAAAAGCCGGGTGTTGATTGTGAAAAATGTATAATTTTTGCTCCCCTCTTCCTGGGTCAACAGATCTGTATAGCGGCTGGTCATCTGCTCCGGCAATACCATAAGGGCGACAATCACAAAGAGCAGCAGGAGTGCTGTCAATTGCAGCAACCTGCGTTTTGAGGTGTGCCGGAAGCGGACCACCCCGTAGAGCACAAAACTCAGCAGGAAGCTGGTCATGGGACCGCGGGAGTTGGCTGCAAACAATGTCAGGATCAACAAGCCAATGGTCGCTATGGTCATTTTCCTGAGGGCGCGTTTTTCGATGTTGGCAAGATAAGTGATTAAAATAATTGCGACAGCCCCAACCCAATTGGCGAAGCTGATGGGATTGATTCCCAGGAAGGAAGCCCGATAGGAATAGATAATCGAGCCACTGAAAAGGGCGCGTACCAACGATACCACCGTAAAAGTAGTGACGCTAAAAGCGAGCGCCGCCAAAATGGTAATAATCCGAATCGCACTGCGCTCGGTACGGATCAATAATACCGGAAAAATAAAGAGCGCCCAGTTGAAGAGCAGAAAACTGAAGGCCTTGGCGCTGCCGTATTTGAACGAGGGGGTGTAAGTGATGGAAAAAATCAGCAGTGCGGTGAAAAGAAAAAGCGGGAGCATGCTGGGGTGGATTTTAAACTCGAAGAGATAACCCCGGCGGAGCAGAAAGAAGAAGAGGCTTGTCGCACTGAGCAGAAAGATCGCGACCGTGAAATCGAAGCGGGCGAATAGGGGCACATTCAGCAGCAGCCACTCCTTGATCAACCCGGAGGAGAAAAAAAGCACCAGTGACCACTCCGGGCGCAGAAAGAGCAGCGTCACCACCAAAAGGGTGAAAACGGCAACCAGCGCCTGGAGCAGGGGCCAGCGCGTGACCGTCAGCGCCAGAGCCAGCCCGGTCAGTGCGATGATCGCTGAGGCCGCCGGGGAGGGTCTGGCCTCGAGGGCGGATATTTCAGATCCGGAACGCACGGGGGTGCCGAACTACCTTTTCCAGAAGCGCCAGTCGCTCCGCAGACTCTTCCAGAAGGATTGCAGCTCTTCATAGCGCCGGGTTTCGGTCGCGCGCAGGGTCTCGAGCCGTTCCCTGAGCAGGGCATGGGTTGCGCTCAAAACCATAACAAAGAAAACGGCGAGCAGCACGATCAGCGCCCGCTTCGGGCGCGCCTTGCGTTCGGGGAGCGCCGCGCGATCGAGGATCTGCACGGTCGGGGTGTCCTTAGCCTCCTGGATCCGCGCCTGCTCATACTGCGGCAGGAGGAATTCAAGGATCTTCTCCTGCAGGGTCACCTCGCGGAAGAGACGGACGTAACGCAGGCCGAGATCCGGCACCTTGTCCACGGGAATAAAGAGATCCTTCTCCTGCTCATCCAGGGCGCCTTTGGGGAGTTTTTGGGCGTCGGAGCCGTACTTGAACTCATCATATTTCCGCCGCAATACCCGTAGTTCATTTTCGAGCCTGATATAATCGCTGTGGCTTTTGCCCACATATTTGGCCATCAAATCGGCTTCGATCTCCTTGGCGGTGATCTGGGCTTTCAGCTCCGCCGCCGCAGTGATCATGGCGCGGGTCTGGTCGGGCAGTGAAATCGCCTGGTTCTGCTGCTGAAAATTCTTGAGGGCCTCCTCCGATGCCTTGAGATCCTCAAGGTTTTGCAGGTAGCGTTTTTCGATGAAGAGGCGAGTGTTGCGCGCCTGATCGGTTTTTATGCGTTTGTTGATAGCATCCAGCTCATCGACCAGGGCATTGGTCATATCCCGGGCCAAACGCTTGGTCTGCATCACCTCTGCGCTGTCGGCCAGAAAGGGGGTTTTCGCCTGTGCACGGATCGACAGTGTCCCGTCTTCATTGACCTGGATGGTGATATTGTCCTGCAGCGCGGCGATGGTCTCCTCCATCGTCTTCGTCTTGTAGCGCTTTTGCAGATCGAATTTTTCGACGATCTCGCCGAGCAGGGAACGGCTGTTCAGGATCGCCAAAAAGAGATTGGTCTCCTGGCTGAGAGCGGTCAATCCGCCCATGCCGAAGCCGCTTACCGGCAGGTTGCCCAGCAGCGCGGAGATGCCCATGGCGCTGGAGTCTCCGGTGGGCGGCAGAAGGGTGGCTTTGGCGGAAAACCAGCGGGGAATCAACAGGCTGATGATAACGGCAAGGAGACCGGCGATGAAGACATTGCGCAGAATAAATTTTTTCGCTTTGGCGATGACCAGGAGCAGATCGACAATTTTCAGCTCTTTTTGTGGCATGCCCTATCCTATGCTTGCAGGTGATTACACGACGATTGATAATCTAATCTATAAATTTACAATATTATAAAGACAATAAAAATGTTTTTTTTAGCCACGGCTTGCCGACAGCCGGGGCGGCCCAAGTACATCCGCGCACCCCGCCGTCACGGCCGGGCTGCCCAGCTGCAGCCGCTCTTCGCGCCGGGCTTGCAGCTGATCACCATCCAGAAGGAGCGCCCCGCCGCCAGGGTGAGGCTCACCTTTTCATCCCTTGAACCCTGCCCCCGACTGGCCGCCTTGCCAAGCGAGAGAAATCCGCTGGAGAGGGCATTTTCGGCAAAAAAATCGCCCCCACCGTCCTCGTCGTCAAAGTGAGCACGGAGCTTTTCCACGCTCAGGGAGCCCTTCTGCGGCAGGATAAAGAGGTCGTAATCCCCCTGCATCCTGGTCAGGGTGAAAGTGATCTTTTGTCCCGCCCCCTCGACGGCGATCACCGCCGGTTCCACGGTCTGGCCTCGCAGCTCGCGCACGGGATAGAGTTCATGGATCAGATCGCCCTCGAGGGTGCGCAGCTGCAGCGGGGTCGTAAAACGCCGCGGCCGGCTGGAGGTGTCGTGGAGGCGGATCTCGCGCAGATAACGCTCGTCTCCTCCCCACCGGTTGGTGGTGTCGGCGAAAGAGAGCTCCACCCGCGCCCCCTCCAGCTCACCCTCGGGCACCACCTGGGCATGGTAGATCGGACTCTTGCCCAGGCGCAGATAGGCCGGCGTGGCGTCAATCTCCGCCTTGACCCGGATTTCCATATCGTCAGCCACCGTGACAAGCCGGTTCTTGTCCGCATCCGGCATGTAATAGGCCAGGCTGCTGTCGGTCCAGTCCTCCTTGTAATTGGGCCATTTGTAGCGGGACCAGTTCAACGCCCGGACCTTGCGGATATACCCGGAGCGCATATAGCCCGAGGATTTGGCCGCAGGGCCCTGACCGCTCGCCCGGGTGATCCGGTTGCCGCGCGAGGGTTTCTCGTTCGAGCCGGGGCTCTGATCGTACCACTCACCGTAATAGGCGACGCCCCCGCAGCGCACGACCGTATTGCCATCAAACCAGTTCCGGTCGCTGCCGTTGCGCACCATAAAAGCCTCACCGCTGCAATAGGTGATGGTATTGTTGCGGATGATGTTGTGGCGGCAGTTCTTGTTCAGATAAATGGCATGCATGTAAAGATCATCACCGAGGGAATCAAACTCGCACTGCTCGATGAGATTCCCTGAAGCATCGTTGTAGAGGGAGATCGCCGCTTCGCTCCGGCTGCCGAAGAAATGGCTGAAACGGCAGCTCTGGATGCGGTTTTTCCCCTTGCCGCTGATCTTGAGGCCGACACGGCTCTCCTGGCGCCCGTCAAAATCGCGAAAGCCGATGTTTTCCAGGGTGATGTGGCTGACCCAGGAGAGGATCAGGACCGGCCGGCCGTAGGCCTCCCCCTTCACCCGCGTGCCGCTGAACCAGACATCACCCACACCCTGGATGAGAATGGGGGCTCTCTCCGTCCCGCTCACCTCCCAGACCAGGGTCTTCTCGGGAAACTCGCTGTCATAAAGTCTGATCGTCAGCGGCTCCGACACGCCCCCGGGCAATTGGGTCAGCCAGGAATGCACCTGCTGCAGCGCACTGTAATCATATTGCGGCGGACCTTCCCGGCCGACTGTGACCACGCGGCCGGCCAGTAGGGGCTGCGTCGTCAGCGGAATCAGGAGAATCACAGACCAGAACAGAAAACAATATCTTATTTTCATTGGTATCCTCCCCGCAGAAACTTAACTTAAAAAATCCATCCCTATTTAGCAAGGACTTTAGCGGAATGACACTGCGGAGGTTCCGCGATTTTTATTGCATTTGATGCAAAATAAATCTATATTTAACGTTATAAAAATTATGACCGGATGGCCATTTTTGACAATCTGAAATATGTGACCGAACGGATCGAGGCGGCCGCTCTGCGCAGCGGCCGGCAGGCCGGTGAGGTCGCTCTGCTCGCCGTGACCAAATCGGTCCCAGCCGAGCGCATGCGTGAGGCGGCTGCTCTGGGCCTCACCCTCATCGGGGAAAACCGCGTCCAGGAAGCCTGGACAAAATTCCAATCGCTTGCGGACCTTCCGCTCTCCTGGCACATGATCGGTCATCTCCAGAGCAACAAGGTAAAACGTGCGCTGCAGTTCGCCACGCTCATCGAATCGGTGGACTCCCTGCACCTCGCCCGCGAGATCGAGCGCGAAGCTGCAGCCCAGGGTAAAATTATCGAGTGTTTCCTGGAGGTCAATACTTCCGGAGAAAGCCAGAAATTCGGCATCGCACCGGGCGAGGCTGAGGCTCTGGCCGGCGATCTCGCCGGCCTGCCCCACCTGCACCTGACCGGCCTGATGACCATCGGTGCGCTTTCTACCGACTCCCAACGCATCCGTTCCTGCTTCAGCCAGCTGCGCAAGGTTCAGGAACGTCTCAACGCATCCGGATTGGGCATCAGCCAGCTTTCCATGGGTATGAGCGATGATTTTGAAATCGCCATCGAAGAAGGCGCCACCATCATCCGCCTCGGCCGGGCACTGTTTGGAGAGAGAAATTAAACCTCGGAGACCACTGTGAAACTGACCCCGTTGGACATCCGCAAGCAGGAGTTCAAGAAAAGCATGCGCGGTTTTGATCCGGAAGAGGTGGAAGCCTTTCTGATCATGGTCGCCGACGAACTCGAAATCGTCCTCCGCGAGAAAAACCAGCAGAGCGACGAACTGATCAAACTGCGCACCCAGCTCCGCGACTACCAGCAGGTCGAGCACACCCTGCGCGAAACCCTGATGAAAGCCACCAGCACGGTGGAGGAATCGCGCTTCAACTCCCTGCGCGAAGCCGAGCTGCGTATCCATGAGGCGGAACTGCAGGCCGAAAGGATCATAGAAAATGCCAAGGAGGAGCTGCAGGAGCTGCGCTCGGAGATCAATCTTCTCCGCGCCCAGAAGGAATCCTTCTCCCGCCGTTTGCGCCATCTGCTCGAATCCCAGATCGAACTGCTCGACGTGCTCGGCATCGATGACGCCATGATCAAGCAGAGCAGTAATACGGAGGAGCCCCAGGGCCCCGCCCTGCGCGGACGGCTGCCGCGCCCGGTCCTGCCGGCCGAAAAGGAAAATCCCCCGGCCCCTGGATCTGAACAGCCCCATGCGCCCGTTTCGGCGCAGGCGCAGACCCATGGTGCCGCCCCAACAGCTTCCGGCATTGCACCGGCTGGCGCGGCGCCGGCTGCACCGGCGGCGCCCTCTTCCTCCTTCAACATCCCGCCCGCCGGGTCCTCCGGTCCAGCTGAAGCGGAAACCGGCTCCTTCTTCGCCCGCAGCGAAGGCCCGCGCATTATCCGCGGCGAGCGCCGCTTTGACGAGCCCACGGGCATGCAGTTCAGCGACGAAAGCGAACAAGAACTCCCCGAGAAGAACGGGGAGGAGGAACAGGGCAGGGAGAACAACCTCTCCGATCAGATTGTCATTTAATGAGGCGGCGGGCATTCAGGAGTACGGCGCAGTGGAATTGAAAGAACAGGTACAGGAGGCGGCGGCCTGGATCCGCACCCGGGATGCACGGGCCTTCGATCTCGCCATCGTCCTGGGGACGGGATTGGGCGCGCTTGCCGACGAGATCGGGGAGGCCCGCGTCATACCCTATGACGAAATCCCCCATTTTCCTGCATCGACGGTCAAATTCCACGCCGGCCGGCTCGTCCTCGGCGAACTTGAGGGTAAAACCCTGCTCGCCATGCAGGGACGTTTTCACGGCTACGAAGGCTACCCGATGCGGCAGATCACCCTGCCCATCCGCGTTATGCGCGCCCTCGGCATCCAGCGGCTCATTCTCACCAATGCCGCAGGCGGCATCCGTCCGGAATTGACCCCGGGCAGCATCGGTCTGATCAGGGACCACATCAATCTGATGGGGACCAATCCTCTCATCGGACCCTATGACCCCGAGCTGGGGGTGCGATTTCCGGACATGAGCGAGCCCTACAGCGCCGTTCTGCGCGGCCTCGCCCGGCGCATCGCCGCCGAACAGGGCGTGACCGTACATGACACCATCTTCGGGGCGGTGATCGGCCCCGCCTTCGAGACCGAGGCCGAGATCCGCATGCTGCAGATCCTCGGCGTCGATACCGTCGGCATGTCGGTGGTTCCGGAAACCCTGGTCGCCCGCCAGCTGGGCATGGAGGTTCTGGCCCTCACGGCGGTGACCGACCAGTCCCTGCCCGGAGCCATGGTCAGCGTCAGCCATGAAGCGGTCAATCATGTCGCCGCGGAGCTGGGGCCGCGCTTCCGCGCCCTGCTGCGCGCCATCATCCGCGCCATCTAGCAAGGAGCAGTGCATGCCGCGCATCGGCATCATCGGCGGTTCGGGGCTCTACCAGATCGAAGGTCTGGAGGAGATCCGCGAGGTGCGCGTCGAAACCCCTTTCGGCGATCCCTCCGACCTGCTCATCCTCGGCCGCCTCGAGGGGCGGGAGGTGCTCTTTCTGCCGCGCCACGGCCGCGGACACCGCATTCTGCCGGCCGAGGTCAACAACCGCGCCAACATCTGGGCCCTGAAATCCCTGGATACCGCCTGGATCATCTCGGTCTCCGCGGTGGGATCGCTCAAGCCCGGCCTCAAGCCCCAGGATCTGGTGATCGTCGACCAGTTCGTCGACCGCACCAATCAGGCCCGGCCCAACACCTTTTTCGGCGGTGGCATCGCCGCCCACATCACCTTCGCCCATCCCCTCTGTGAAAGCGTGGGACAGATTCTCTACACTGCCGCCAGGGAGATGGGAGCTTCGATCCATTGGGGCGGGACCTATGTCAATATGGAAGGGCCGGCCTTTTCAACCCTGGCCGAATCACAGCTCTACCGCTCCTGGGGCATGGATGTGGTCGGCATGACCCAGATGAACGAGGCGCGGCTGGCCCGTGAAGCGGAAATCTGCTACGCCACCCTGGCCATGGTCACCGACTACGACTGCTGGTGGGAGGCGGAGACCGGCCAGACTGTATCGGTGGAGCTGGTGGTGGAAAACCTCAGGCAGAGCAGCGCTCTCGCCAAAGAGCTCATCCGCCGCAGCATCGCATCCTTCCCCTGGCAGCCCGCCTGTGCCTGCCAGGAGGCGCTGGCGGGAGCGATCATCACCGAGCGCGGGGCGTGGCCACAGGAGAGCATCACCCGGCTGGGTCCGATCCTGAAGAAATATCTCTAAATGAAGTATCGTTATAGAAGCATCCCAAAACGCAGAAAGAACGGAACCACCTCCCATGTACGAGCCTTTACCTGAAAAACTCAATTTCCCGGAGATCGAAAAGAGAGTCCTTGAATTCTGGCAGGAACAGAGGATTTTTGAGCGCAGCGTCTCGGAGCGCGACGAAAACAATCCCTTTGTCTTTTTCGAAGGCCCCCCGACCGCCAACGGCCGGCCCGGCATCCATCATATCATCTCCCGCACCGTCAAGGATGCGGTCTGCCGCCTGCGCACCATGCAGGGCTTCCGGGTTGAACGCAAGGCCGGCTGGGATACCCACGGCCTGCCGGTGGAGATTGAGGTAGAAAAGAGCCTCGGCCTGGACGGCAAGGACCAGGTCATCGAATACGGCATCGACAAATTCAACGCCAAATGCCGGGAGAGCGTCTGGGCGTATCTGCAGGAGTGGGATGAAATCACCCGCCGCATCGGCTTCTGGGTCGATCTCAAGAATCCCTACATCACCTATACCAACGACTATATTGAATCAGTGTGGTGGATCCTCAAGGAGTTCTGGAAGAAGGGTCTCATCTATCAGGGCCATAAGATCCTCCCCTACTGCCCCCACTGCGAGACCCCCCTCTCCAGCCATGAGGTATCACAGGGCTATGAAGAGGTGCGCGACCCCTCCGTCTATGTCCGCGCCAGAGTGAAGGGCCAAAAAGAAACCTATTTCCTGGTCTGGACGACCACGCCATGGACCCTGATCTCGAATGTGGCCCTGGCCCTCCATCCCGAGATCGATTATGTCAAGGTGAAGCATCAGGATCAGTTTCTGATCCTCGCCAAGGCGCGCCTCGAGGTGCTCGAGGGCGATTACGAGATCGTCGGCGAATTCAGCGGCGAAAAACTGGCCGGCCTCGAATATGAGCCGATCTATGATTTTGTCAAACCCGACAAGCGCAGCCACTATGTCGTGCTCGGAGATTTCGTCACCACCGGCGATGGCACCGGCATCGTCCATATCGCCCCTGCCTTCGGCGAGGACGACTACCAGCTCGGCAAGAAATACGATCTGCCGGTCCTCCAGCCCGTTGACAAGAGCGGCAAATTCACCGCCGAGGTCACGCCCTGGGCCGGCCTCTTCGTCAAGGAGGCGGACAAAGGGATCATCCGCGAGCTGAAAGAGCGCGGCGTCCTCTACCGCTCCGAGCCGATCACCCACAGCTATCCGCACTGCTGGCGCTGCAAATCGCCCCTGCTCTATTACGCGCGCAAATCCTGGTATATCCAGACCACCGCGATCAAGGAACGGCTGATCGCCAACAACAAGAAAATCGACTGGTACCCGAAAGAGGTAGGTGAAGGCCGCTTCGGCGAGTGGCTCGAGAACAACATCGACTGGTCGCTTTCGCGCGACCGCTTCTGGGGCACTCCCCTGCCGGTCTGGCGCTGCACCACCTGCGACGCCCAGGAGTGCATCGGCAGCATCGCCGAACTCCGCGAAAAGGCCGCCCACGAGGTCCCCGCGGATCTCGAGCTGCACAAACCCATGGTCGACCGCATCCCACTCAAGTGCCCCGCCTGTGGCGGCGTGATGGAGCGCGTCCCCGAGGTGATCGACTGCTGGTTCGATTCCGGCAGTATGCCCTATGCCCAGTGGCACTATCCCTTTGAGAACAAGGACAAGTTCGCCAAAAGCTTTCCGGCCGATTTCATCTCCGAGGGGGTCGACCAGACCCGCGGCTGGTTCTACTCCCTGCTGGTCATCGGGGCTTTCCTTTTCGATCAGCCGGCCTACAAAAGCTGCGTCTCGATCGAGTTGATCCTCGACAAGGAAGGGCAGAAGATGTCCAAGACGCGCGGCAACGCCGTGGCCCCGATCGAGTTTCTCGACAACCAGGGCGCGGATGCCCTGCGCTGGTATCTGCTCACGGTGAGTCCGCCCTGGCTGCCCACCCGCTTTGATCCCGAGGGCGTGCGCGATGTCATCCGCAAGTTTCTGGGCACGTTGGCCAACACCTATTCCTTTTTCGCGCTCTACGCCAACATCGACCAGTTCTCCTATGCGGCCACGCCGCGCATTCCGGTCGCCGAGCGTTCTGAACTCGACCGCTGGCTCTGTTCGTCCCTGACGGCGCTGACCAAACGCGTCAATGACCATCTCGCCCGCTACGACCTCACCAGGGCTTCGCGGGCCATCTCCGATTTCGTCATCGACGATCTCTCGAACTGGTATGTGCGTCGTTCCCGCCGCCGCTTCTGGAAAGCGGAGATGGGCGAGGACAAACTGGCGGCCTTTCAAACCCTTTATGAGGCTCTGTTCACGGTCAGCCGGCTGATGGCCCCGATGGCGCCCTTCATCGCCGATGAGATTTATCGCAAGCTCAACGACGGCGGGGCGGGGCATGCCGACAGTGTCCATCTGGCCAGCTATCCCCGGGCAGGTGAAGCCCCGGCCGATTTTCGCGACGAAAAGCTCGAGGTGCGGATGGACCTGGTCCGCCGCATCGTCTTTCTCGGCCGCTCGCTGCGCAATGAGGCCGGCACCAGGGTGCGCCAGCCCCTGGCCGCGATTCTGGTCATGGCGTCCGACGAAAAACACCACCGCATGATCGAGGGCATGTCCGGCCTCATCCTCGACGAACTCAATGTCAAGTCCCTGCAGTTCGTCAGCGACCAGAAGGCCCTGCTCAGCCGACGCGCCGAGCCCATCTTTAAAAATCTCGGCCCGAAATTCGGCAAAAATGTCAACAAGGCGGCCGAGGCGATCCGCGCCTTCAGCGAGGCCGATATCGATTCCCTCCTCGCCAGCGGCAGCAAGCAGATGGTAATCGAGGGCCACGAAGCCCGCATCACCACCGACGATATCACCATCCAGACCGAAAACAGAGAAGGACTGGTCGCCGCCAGCGAAGTTGACCTGACCGTCGCCCTGGACCTGAATCTCACCGAAGCCCTGCGCTGTGAGGGGCTGGCGCGTGAGTTCGTCAACCGGGTGCAGAACATGCGCAAGGAGGCCGGCTTCGAGGTCACCGACCGCATCAACATCTGGCTGCAGGCCTCCCCGGAGCTCATACAGGCGGTTACCAGCCAGAGCGAATATATCACCAGTGAGACCCTGTGCGAATCCCTGAGGCTGGGTGACACAGGCGGCACTTTTCAAAAGGAGCTCAAGATCGAAGACCAGCTCCTGAAAGCGGGTATTTCCCGTTTGTAATACGATCCATTTTTTGCCTGGGAGAACGAAAATGACCAAAGAACAACTGGCCTACCTCAAGAAGCTCATCATGGAAAAACGCGACCGGATGATCATGGAGCTTGATCACATGAAATCGAGCGGCCTCAACACCTCGATGAAGGAGACTTCAGGAGATCACTCCTCCTACTCTTTCCATATGGCCGATCAGGGCACCGATACCATGGACCGTGAGCAGCAGTACTTCTTTGCTGCCCGCGACGGCAACCTGATCTATCACCTTAACCTGGCGCTTGAGCGCATTGAAAAGGGCGAGTTCGGCTACTGCGTCCAATGCGGCAAGGAGATCAGCTTTGAACGCCTGGAGGCCGCACCCCACGCCCGGCTCTGCATCGAATGCAAGTCCAAAGAGGAGATGTCAAAAAGATAGCCATGAAAACCTACCGCATATTATGGGTCTCCCTCTTCCTTTTCGTTCTCGACCAGGCGACCAAATGGGTCGTCGCGTCGAATATGCGTCTGCATGAATCGATACCGGTACTCGGGGATTTCTTCCGTCTGACCTATGTCGAAAATCCCGGCATGGCTTTCGGAATCCGCATCAGCAACAACCTCTTTTTCACTGTCTTCGCAGTGGTCGCCAGCATCGTCATCATGCTCTATCTCTTCAAACTGAAAGAGGAGCAGCGATGGGCGCGGTTTGCGATGACCGTTATACTCGGGGGCGCCCTCGGCAATCTGACCGACCGCATCCTCCGCGGACGGGTGGTCGATTTTCTCGATTTCGAATTCTTTGATATTCACATTCCGGCCTTCAAGCTCTTCTCCATCCCCTTTGCGGGCTACAGTCTGGAGCGCTGGCCGGTTTTCAATGTAGCGGACATTGCCCTCAGCGTCGGCATGGTCATGCTGCTCATCTATATCCTTTTTCTTGAAGAGGATGAGACGCAGCTGCAGGCCGAGGCCGCCGACACCTCGGAAATGATCCGCTGACCATAGCGAGGAGAGATGGGTTCAGCAATGGAGAGCGCTTTCCGGCTTGTCATCATCGAGGAAGAGGCCCAGCAGGCCGAGATCATTGCGCGCGAATTCAAGAATGCCGGCCTGCTCGGCGAGTGGGTCCGTGTCAATTCAGCCAAGGGCTTCACCCAGGCGCTGGCGGGCAAACCCGATCTCATCATCGCCAATTATTTTCTCCCCGCATTTGATGCCCTGCAGGCCCTCGCCCACCTGCAGGAGCATCATCTCGATATCCCCCTGATTGTCCTCTCCGGCAGCCTCGACAGCGAAATCGCTGTCGCCTGCATGAAAGCCGGGGCCGCCGATGTCATTCATTCCGACCATATCTTTCGCCTGGCCGCCTCCGCCCGCGAGGCGGTCGAAAAAAAAGAGCACGAGCGGCGCACCCGGCGCATCGAAAAGGCCCTGCGCTTCACCAAGTTCGCCGTCGACCACGCCGCGGTCGCCATCTTCTGGCTCAACCACGAGGGGCGCTTCGCCCTCGCCAATGAGGCGGGTCTGAAGCTGCTCGGCTACACCATGCCCGAACTGAGCGCACTCTCAATTTCGGCCGTCGATCCCAACCTGGTGCCTGAGAAATGGAAGGCTCTCCTCAAGAGCATGACCAGCCGCCATTCCGCCACCTTTGAAAGCCGCCTCAGCACCAAATCCGGCCAGATCGTCCCTGCCGAACTCACCCTCAATGATTACCAGCTCGACAGTCAGGATTTCGTCCTCTGCTTCGCGCACGACATCAGCGACCGCAAGCGCTCCGAGGAGGAATACCAGCGTCTGGTCATCGCCATCGAACAGGCGGCCGAGAGCATCATGATCACCGACGTGGAAAACCGGATTCAGTACGTCAACCCCGCCTTTGAGCGGGTCACCGGCTACGACCGGGAGGAGGTTCTCGGCAAAAAACCGAGCATTCTTCACAGCGGCAAACATGACGCCGCCTTTTACCGGGAAATCTGGACCACCCTGATGAGCGGCAAGAGCTGGCACGGCCACTTTGTCAACAAACGCAAGGATGGCACCCTCTTCGAGGAAGAGGCGACGATCTCGCCCATCAAGGAGAAGGGGGGACAGATCATCAGCTACGTCGCCGTCAAGCGCGACGTCACCCACGAAATCGATCTGCAGAAGCAGGTCTATCACGCCGAAAAGATGGATGCCATCGGCCGCCTTGCCGGCGGCGTGGCCCACGATTTCAACAACCTGCTCACCATCATCAACGGCTACTCCGAGCTGATGATCAAGTCGATCATGCCCAGCGATCCCCTCTACGGCCATGTGCAGCAGATCATCAAGGCCTGCGCGCGTGCCTCCACCCACACCAAACAGCTACTCGCCTTCAGCCGTCGCACCCCGATGGAGCAGAAGGTGATCGATCTCAACGCCACCCTCATCGACATGGTGAGCGTGCTGAAGCGGCTGGTCAACGAGAATATCGATCTGGTAACGAGGTTCAAGGAGGGCACGGGCAATATCAAGGCCGATCCGGCTGAGGTCGAGCAGATCATCGTCAACCTCGTGGTCAACGCACGCGATGCCATGCCCAGGGGCGGCAAGCTCGTCATCGAGACCGACCGGGTCAGCCTCGACCAGAAATACTGCCGCAGCCACATCGACGCCACCCCGGGCGAGTACATGCTGCTATCGGTGCAGGACAACGGCATCGGCATGGACGAGGAGACCAAGGCGCGCATCTTCGAGCCCTTCTTCACCACCAAGGAGCAGGGCACCGGCCTGGGCCTGCCGACTGTCTTCGGGATTGTGCGCCAGAACAAGGGGCATGTGGAGTGTTACAGCGAGAAGGGCAAGGGGACGCTCTTCAAGATCTTTTTGCCGCTGGTGGCCGAAGCCGCCGCGGAGACTGACCTGCGCGCCGTCTATGATACCCTGCCCCGGGGGAAAGAGACCATTTTACTGGTCGAGGATGAAGAGGATGTACGGGTGCTCACCTCCCGCATGCTGCAGCTGCAGGGCTACAAGGTCATCGAAGCGGCCCTGGCGGGCGAGGCCCTCATCGCCAGTGAACGCGCTTCGGGTCCAATCGACCTGCTCCTGACTGATGTGGTCATGCCGCAGATGGGCGGAGCCGAGCTGGCCGAGCGGCTGCGCAAAACCAATCCCGGCCTAAAAGTGCTCTACATGTCGGGTTATGCCAGCGATGTGCTCATGGCCCATGAGAACGTCGACCGGGAGACGGTGGCTTTCATCGCCAAACCCTTCACCCTCGAGAACATCACCCGCAAGGTGCGGGACGTTCTCGACCAGAACTGATCCGGCCGCCGCCGGAGCCCGGAACTAACGCGCCACGATCACCTTGCCCACAGCATCGGTTTCGGCCGCCCCCTCCGGGCCGGCGCTGCGGGCGTGCACCCGGTAGAGATAGACCCCGTTCGCCACCGGATCCCCCTCCGCATCCATCCCGTTCCATACCTCCGGATAGACATTAAAGCCCACCTCGGCCTGCATCGCCGGGAATTTGCGCACCAGCCGGCCGGCTACGGTGTAGAGCTGGAGGGTGACCTCCGCGTTCCGGCTCACCTCAAAGGTGAACTGGGTGCGATCAGTCATGGGATTGGGATAGTTGAGAAGATTGCTCAGGGTCAACTCCGATTCCGCCACCACCATGAATTCGATCTCCGCGATGCTGGAGTTGTTGGAGTTGTCCCAGGCCTTGAGCGAAAGGCTGTGGCGCCCAGGCGTGAGCTGCACAAGGGGATACTGCAGCTCGCCCGAGGTATAGCTGCCCTTGTAGTATTGAAAATATTCGGTGATGTTTTTGCCTTCCCCCTCATCCAGATTCATGATGATCTGATGGCCGATGTCGCCGGCGATATTAACCCCGCTCAGGGAGTCGCTGATCTGGACGTGGAGGACGGGATTGCGGGTGGTGTAATCCCCCGAGGCGAAGGAGGGATTGCCGAAATGGACCTTGACCATCGGGCCCTCACGGTCGACCAGCCCCATCGCCGAGCCGTCCACCGTGAGGTTGTTCATATAGCCGGTGCCATCTCCCTCCGGACTCCAGAAATAGAGGCTGATGCGGCCGTCGCTGCCGCCATAAGAGATATCCTTGGGCACGATGAACTGGGCGCTGAAGCGGCCGGCCCCGCTCAGGGCGGTGCCGCGGAAGATGGTATTGCCCGGAAGGATATAGTTGATCGATGCTCCGCCCTCACTGGTATAGGTGCGCGGCTTGCGGGCGTCGAAGACCCGCAGCAGCAGTGTGCCGTCGAAATCCTGCCAGGAGGCGCCCGCCCTCGCCACGCTGCCCTTGACCGTATAGTGAGTCAGGGCCTGCAGGGTGGCGCCGGGTGAGAGGGTATCGACACTGGCGCGATAGCGCGGGGCAGCCAGACGCATGGCCGGATCGCCGAGGAGGACGAACTTTTCATTGTTGAGCTGGCTGGCCGATGAGCCCCTCTTGGCCAGCATCAGGGCGTCCCCGACGCGGGCGACCCTGCCGGAGGCCTCATAGCCGTTGAAGAGATAGTTGAAGAAATTGTAATTCAGGGTGGCGTTCTCGCTCGAATAGACCAGCCGCGTCGATGAGATCATGCCGATGGCGCCCCTTGCCGGGGCATTGACCAGATATTCGGCGAAGCTCTGCTTCTGCGGCTGATCCCAGTAGGCAAACTCGCAGGTCGATGCGATCCACAGGGCATAGCGCCGGGCATTCTGGATTTTATCAAAGTCGGTCGAAAGATTGAAGATATTCTCGTGGGTCAACAACTCATCAGCGCCATGGCCGATAAAGTTGACGATCAGGCTGCCCTGGTTGACCCGCTCGATGAAGGCGGCGCTCGCCTGCGGCTTGGTCACCCCGGAGATGCTGGCGGTGCGAACCGCCGGATACTCCATGAGGTAAATCTTTTCAACATTAAGCGCCGCCGGGACATAGCGCTCCGCCAGCCACTCCGCCTGCCGTGTGTGCTCCAGCTCCTCGCCCTTGCCTCCGGAGACCAGTTCGTCGTCTCCGACGACGGTCACAGTCTTGCGCCACTCCTCGGCCAGGGCTTTGGTCTCATACTCGATCAGTTTGGTGACCACCCCCTGGGCCTCTTCGACCGTCTGCACCGGCAGCCGGCCGATGGCCATCTGCATGCCGTTGTTGTTCCCCTTGAAATAGGTGTACCAGTCGTCGCTGGTTCGCGAGGCGATCTCGGAGGTCTCCGGGCTTTCATAGGGGGGAACCAGATTGGGAGTCCCGTAGCGGTAGATATTGCGAAAGTCGTAGTGACCGTCCCCGAAGAGCAAAACGTAGCCTGGGGCTCCCCAGTTGGCATAGGCATAGGCGAGAAAATCGCGCACGGCGACGGGATCGGTCAAACCCCAGCTGAATTCGTCATAGACGTCCGAAATCCTGACCACCTCGGTTTCAAGGCGGTCTCTGGAGTTCCAGTCTTCACGCAGGCTCTCGAGCTGCATGGCCTGCTGGTAGAAATTGTCGTGAGTGATGATGATATAGTCGACGTCGCGAGGCCGGCGCAGATCGGAGGCTGCATCCCGGCGGATCTCCGTCACCGCCATGTAGGCGGCCGGGGTCAGGGCCAGATAGCGGCGCGGGCTCTGAGTGGTGACTTGATCGGAGAAGCGGATCTTCGACCCAACCAGCTGCGTCCCTGCGATCACACTTACATCGTTAAAAACGGTGATATCGTAGACTGCCATCTCCGTCCGTTCAAAATTCCCGATCTCGTATAGTGCGGCCCCCTCGCGCAGGGGAGAATTGAAGATGAGCTGGTCATTGACAGGCTGGAAGCGGCGCTGGTATTCGACCTCCACCCAGTCGACGTAGGCCTGACTGATGTCCGAGGCCGCGCCATACTCGATTCCCACCGTGTTGCTCCCCTCGAGCAGAACCCCGGCGGCGGTGAACTCGGTCTGACGGGGAGTGTAGGCGCTCAACTGCCCGGCGAGGTTGAACTGACCGAGGCTGTTGCCATTGGCATTCATTTTGAAGAGATGGGAGCCCGAGGTCGTCGCCGCCACCTGGTAGCGGAAAACTGCCGACGCCTGCGGCACAGCGCCCGGCAGGGAGAAAGACTGGGAGTAGTTGTTCTTGTCCCTGGCCAGCTCGAAGCCGAGCCAGTCGGAGCCGGACTTGTAGATATTGGCCCGTTCATCCTCGTTGTAGGCCAGATCTCGGAAGCTGCTTTCCGCCTCACCGAGAGCTGGCAGCGAGGTGCGGCTCTGCATGCGCTTGCCCTTGTTAAGGCCGAAGGTCAGCCAGTAGACGTTTTCATAGCCAAAGCGGTTGATATAGTGGCGGTACTTGCCATCCGAACTGGAATAGTACTCCCCCTCGAGGGGACGCCCGTAGAAGAGAATATAGTCCCCGCTGTCGAGGCGGCCATCCGACTCGCCATTGACGAGGATGGCATTCTCGAGGAGTGAATCGGGTCTGGCGGCGGAGATATTTTCCGGCAGCTCGCGGCCGCCATTGTTGAAGAGCTGGAGGGTGGAGGGATCCACCGAGGCGATGGGGACACCCGCCTGGCTCAAGGCCGCGGCCGTCAGCTTGTACAAGCCCTCCTTGCCGCCGCTGCCGTCGCCCCGGATGATAATCTTGTACCAGTTGTCGCCCGGGAAGAGGGCGCGGTGGCTCTTGGCCAACCGCGCCGGCTCGCTTGTCCGCCATGCCCGCGCCTGTTCGGGATTGATGAGCAGATTTTGCAGCAGGCCATCCGCAGCGGCGCCGACCGCAGCAGAAGCGCTGCTTCCCGTCGCAGGGGACGCGAAGCTGAGCTCCGCGACGATGCGGCGGTAGAGGCGGACCTGGCGGGCGCCCGGCGCGGCCTGCACGGGATAAAAGGTGACATTCACCGCGCGCTGCCCCCTGAAATCGGCAGGTTCGCTGATGCGGACGATTCCGGGTCCGAAATCCTGACGGCCGTACTCGACAGGATCCTGCTGGTACTCGGTCCTGGTCAGGAGCCCGTCGCGGACCACCCGGCCCATCGGCAGTACCGAGGAGGTGCGCGTTTCATACTCGGCGGAGAGTATGCGCAGCGAAACCCCGCCCGCGGGCGGGATGCCGGCGACCACCGTCCGGGCGGGCAGCTGCGGCGCCCCGGGCGCTCCGGTCAGCTCCGCTCCGGCAAAGAGATAACTCTGATAAAAGCGTCCGTCGACGCGCACAGAATCGATGCTCCAATGCTCGGGGACGAACTCGAGTACGAGCTGGCCGTTCGAGCCGGAGAGCAGTCGGACGCCCTGCTGCACGGCGGCCCCAAGAGCCGCCGGCAGGATAACCGTTAATACGAGTATAAGATATCGACGCATGCTGATCCTATCTGGTCATACCATGAGTTTTAGTGCTGTGGACAGGAAAAGGAGTTTTCCTCCTCCGTCCCGGCCCCGGCATAACCGCGAATGCGGCCGGTAGTGGGATGTTTTCTCCCCCAGTGTTTGTCGACGAGCCGGACCAGCAGGAAAGCCAGGAGGAGCCCGGCAAAAGCGCCGGCGACGCCGATTCCCTCGGCGGCTGGCCGGCCGCTGAGCCGGCCGGCGGCAGCGTAATAGCCCGCCGCCATGCCGAAGAGGGGAAAGAAAAAGACCAGCAGGGTGTGGCCGATGACCTGCCCCGAAGCGATCTCGCACTCGACCACGGCGCCGGCTGGCGCGTCCAGGTCATTCTCGACTTCGATGAGGCGCTCCTGCGGCTCCCCCAGCTCAATGCAGCCGTGGCACCCCGCGCACTGCGGCGAACGCAGGATGCGCACCTGCGCCACCCTGCCGCTGCTGGATAGGACTACTCCTGTCTCCCGCATTTCGTTTATCCCGATCAAAAAAAAGAATATAAAAGTGTAACATCCCCCATCAGGGCTTTGTTCCACCGGCTCACAGCACCCGGAAGGTGACCGGGTCACTGCTCACTGTCCCGTTCCTGCCGCGGCCGCGCACGACCAGGCGATGGCTGCCGGGCGTCAAGGGCCAGCGCAGACGATAGGGGGCATGCAGACGCGCCAGGGTGCTGTCGCCAATCATCCATTCGACCTCGCTGATCCCTTCCGGCACCACGGCCTCGAGCAGGATGGTCTGGAACTCCCGGCGCAGAACGGGATCGATACGCAGGATGTCGCCCTCCTTTGGAAAGGTGATCACCAGCCGGGGCGCTTCCGCTTCGCCGGGGACGGAGAGGGCGGCCGGAGGCATCGGCAGATCATTGGCCGCCATCCAGGCCCGGTACTCCGGCGGCCAGACCTCATAGAGGGTTTCCCTGATCTCGGCGCGCGGGGTGGCCGGCGATGCCGGCTGCCCGCTGCGGCGGTCGAGCGCCACCAGCCGGTGCACGCTGCATTCGGAGCGGGGTTCTGTGCCGGCGATGAACCATTCATCCGCGCTCCCCGGACAAGCTGTCGACGGCCGCTGCCCGGAAACCGGGCAGATAGTCCTCTGCACCACGCCAGGGGGAAGCGGAAAGGGCGCCGGGTCGAAGCCGGCGTGCAGTTCGAGCATGACATCGCGGAAGAGGGGCGCCGCCCCGGTGATCCCGCTGATCCTTTCCATCGGCTGTCCGTCGAAGTTGCCCACCCACACCCCCACGGTATAGACGGTGGTATAGCCGACTGTCCAGTTGTCGCGGAAATCCTTGGTCGTCCCTGTCTTGGCGGCGCAGGGGAAGGGCAGATGGAGCGGACCCCCGAGGCCGAAGGCGGGCGCCCGCGCATGGGGGTCGCTGAGGATATCCGTGATAATAAAGGCGGCGCTGCGGGAGAATATCCGCTCACCCTGCCACTCCCCGCTCGCCGACTCTCCGTCCGCCATGCCCGCCGCGGCGGCTTCGTCCCGGAGAAAATGAAACGGCCGCACCAGTCCGCCGTTAGCCAGGGTGCGGTAGGCGTTGGTCAGTTCGCTCAGGGAGACCTCACCATTGCCGAGGGTCAAGCCCGGCCCATAGAATGAAGCCGGCTTTTGCAGGGAGGAAAAGCCGGCCTGCCGCAGCCGCTCGAGCAGGAGATCTACCCCGAGGGCTTCGAGCAGCCGCACGGTGGCGACATTGTAGGAGCAGGCCAGGGCCGTGCGTATGCGCACCGGACCGTGGTACTTTTCGTCATAGTTGTGGACGAGGGCACCGCCCCCCTCTCCCCCCGCATAACTCTCCATATCGGCCAGAAGGGAGGCAGCGGTAAAGCCGTTCTCAAGGGCCAGGGCATAGGTGAAGGGCTTGATCGCCGAGCCGGGCTGCCGCAGGCTGCGCACCCCGTCCACCTGCCCCTGATAAAGGGCGTCGAAGAAATCGCGCGACCCCACCCAGGCCTTGACCGCGCCGCTGCTGTTATCCAGAACCAGCACCGCCGCGTTGGTGACATGATGGGCAGTGAGCTGGGCGAGATGGCCCTCAACCAGCTTTTCTATCCGCGACTGCATCGCACTGTTGAGGGTGGTATGAATCTCGAAGCGGTCTGTTTCGGCCTTTTCCAGCACCATCTGACAGAAATGGGGGGCTGCGAAAACGCTCTTGCGCAGCGCCACCTCGATCGGCTGCGCACAGGCGGCGCGGTAGCGCTCCTCCGGGATCACCCCCTGCCTCCGCATCGCCGCCAGAACCCGCAGCTGGCGCTCCCGCGCCCGCGCCAAGCCGGTATAGGGATTATAACCGCTCGGCGACTGCGGCAAACCGGCGAGAAAGGCGGCCTCCGCCAGCGAGAGCTCGACGGCGGACTGCTGGAAATAGATCCGGCTTGCCGCCGCCACGCCAAAGAGCTGATTGCCGAATGGAGCCCGGTTGAGATAGTGCTCGAGGATCTCCTCCTTGCTCAACCATAACTCCAGGCGCAGGGCGAGCAAGGCCTCAGCCGGTTTTGCGTACCACCGCCGCGGCAGGCGATAGAGCTGCCGCGCCAGCTGCTGGGTCAGAGTCGAGCCGCCTGCGACCACTTCCCCGGCGCGCAGATTCAGCCAGGTTGAGCGCGCCAGGGCGAGGAGATCAATGCCGGGATGGCGGTAAAAGCGTTTGTCCTCGATGGCGACAACCGCCGCTGCCACATCCGGCCCCATCTCGGCCAGGGGGATCCACATGCCCCGTCCCTCTTCATCCGACAGCACCTCGCGCAGCAGCCTGCCCCGGTCGTCATAGATGCGCCTGGAATGGAGGCGGCTGCTGTCCAGCCGGGAGGGAGAGGGTGGAATTACGACCAGAAGCGCCAGCAGGATCCCCAATGCGGCAGCGCCGTATATCAACCTTTTATGCTTCATCGCCTTCCATGGGAGTCAAATTCAGGCTAAATGTAACAAAAATGGAGCGGCAAACAAAGAACCAAATTGGCTGGCCTCCGGAAGCCTTGCTGTTTTTGCTTGATAATCACCATAATTTTGGCTATGTTCAGGAACCAAACCAAAGGGTGCCTGTCATGCCTTTTCACTCAAACCAGTCCGGTTCCATCCCCCTTGTCCACATCCATTCTCTTTCGCTCTACCGTACCGTCCACATACTCTGGCCCATGCAGCCTAACATGGAGACTCTGTCATGAAGTATGAAACCCTTTTCGCCGACCGCACCAGCACTATGGGCGCCAACATCATCCGCGAAATTCTCAAGGTTGTCGGCCAGCCCGGGATGATCTCCCTGGCCGGCGGATATCCTGCCCCCCAGAGTTATCCCTTCGAGGTCATCAAGCAATTGAGCACCGCAGTGCTGGAAAAATACGGCACCAAGGCCCTGCAGTACGACATGACCGAGGGCTTTCTCCCCCTGCGCGAGGCCCTGGTCCCCTACCTGGCCCAAAAAGGGATCGAGACCACCGCCGCCGGCATCTGCATCACCAGCGGATCTCAGGGGCTGCTCGACGCCCTCGGCAAGGTGCTCATCACCCCCGGCGATGCGGTCGCGGTTGAAGGCCCAACCTACCTGGGCGCCCTCTCCGCCTTCAATCCCTATGGACCACGCTATGTCTGCGCCGCCATGGACGATGAGGGTATCCTCCCCGACGCCCTCGAACGCATCCTTGCCGCTCATGCAGTCAAATTCGTCTACCTCGTGCCGACCTTCCAGAATCCGACCGGCCGCTCTCTCGGCGTTGCCCGCCGCCATCAGATCGCCGAACTTCTTGACAAATATGACGTCCTGCTCTGCGAGGATGATCCCTACAGCGATCTGCGCTACCGCGGCGAAGCCCTGCCGACCATGTACTCCCTGATTCCCGAGCGCACCGTCTACACAACCACCCTCTCCAAGGTCTTCGCCCCGGGTCTGCGCATTGGCATCTGCGTGGCGCCAGAGCCGGTGAGAAAATGGCTGGTGCTCGCCAAACAGGGGGTCGACCTCAATACCAGTACCTTCAATCAGGCCATGGCCGCTGAGTATCTGCTCGGAGGATATCTCGAGAAGCAGATTCCCAAGATCATCGACCTCTACAAGCCGAAACAGGAGGTCATGCTCAATGCGCTCGACCGCTATTTCCCCAGGGAATGGCACTATAACAAACCGGAGGGCGGCATGTTCATCTGGGTAGAGGGGCCCAAAGGCACCGATGCCGAAAAACTCTACTGGAAATGCATAGAGCGCAAGGCTGCTTTCGTGCCCGGAAAATTCTTCTTCCCCTGCGAAGGCGATGGTCTGGAGACCATGCGCCTCAACTATACCATGTCCTCGGAAGAGGAGATCGAACGCGGCATCAAGATCATCGGCGACACCATCCAGGAAGGCTTTTAGACCAGCCGGAACAGCATCACCGCCGCCCGGCATACTCATAATCCATCCGTCACATCCGGAGGTTCAATGAAGCGTCTCCTCTCTCTAGTCCTCTCCCTGATCATCATGACCAGTGCAGCCGAGGCCTGCACCAATTTTATGGTCACCCCCGGGGCGTCCGCGGACAGCTCCAGCATGATCACCTATTCGGCCGATTCCCATACATTGTACGGCGAACTGCTCTATCTCCCCGCCGCCAGGCATATCGAGGGAACCCTCATCAATGTCTACGACTGGGACAGCGGCAGCTACCTCGGCCAGATCAAGCAGGTGGCCGAGACCTATGCGGTCGTGGGCAATATGAACGAACACCAGCTCGCCATCGGTGAGACCACCTTTGGCGGACGCAGCGAGCTGCATAATCCCAAGGGCGGCCTCGATTACGGCAGCCTGATGTATCTCGCCCTGCAGCGGGCCAAGACCGCACGCGAAGCGATCAGGGTCATGACCAGCCTGGTCGAAGAATACGGCTACTGCAGCGGGGGCGAGTCCTTTTCGATCTCTGACCCCCGCGAGGTCTGGATCATGGAGATGATCGGCAAGGGCGAGGGCCAGCCCGGCGCCCTCTGGGTGGCGCGCCGCGTCCCCGACGGCTACATCTGCGGCCACGCCAACCAGGCGCGCATCCGCCAGTTCCCGCTCAACGACCCCCAGAACTCTCTCTACGCCAGGGATGTCATCTCCTTCGCGCGGGAAAAGGGTTACTACAAAGGTTCGGACAAGGAGTTCAGCTTCGCCGACACCTACGCCCCGCTCGATTTCGGCGCCCTTCGCTTCTGTGAGGCGCGGGTTTGGGCCGGCTTCCGTCGCGCCGCCCCCTCGCTCAAACTGCCCAGCGACTATGCCCGCGGCATCCCCGGCAGCACCCCTTTTCCCCTCTGGATCAAGCCGGACAAAAAGCTGAGCGTTCGCGACGTCATGGAGCTGATGCGCGACCATTACGAGGGCACCGAGCTCGACATGACTCAGGATGTCGGGGCCGGACCCTACGGCCTCCCCTATCGCTGGCGGCCGATGGAATGGAAGGTGGACAGCGTCAAATATTTTCATGAGCGCGCCACCTCGACCCAGCAGACCGGCTTTTCCTTCGTCGCCCAGTCCCGCGCCGCGCTGCCCGACCCCATCGGGGGCATCCTCTGGTTCGGCGTCGACGACACCTACTGCACCGTTTATGTGCCGATGTACTGCGGCATCAACCGCATCGCCCCCAGCTTTGCGGTCGGCGCCGGCTCGTTCGACGCCTTCTCCTGGAACTCGGCTTTCTGGGTTTTCAACTTTGTCTCCAATTATACCTATTCCCGCTACAGCGACATGATCAAGGAGGTCCAGATTGTGCAGCGCGAGCTCGAGGGACGTTTCATCGCCCAGGTCCCGCAGATCGATCGCGCCGCGCTGGCCCTATACAAGACCTCACCCCAGCAGGCGCGAGATTACCTGAGCGGCTTTTCGGTCAGCGCCGGCGAGGAGACCGTCGCACGCTGGAAAAAACTGGGGGAATTCCTGATCTGGAAATTTCTCGACGGCAATCTTCGGGATGAACACGGCGGCGTGCAGCACCCGCCCTATCCTGAGGCCTGGTACCGGACCATCGCCGGTCAGACCGGAGAGCGCTATAAAGAGATTCCCTGGCCGCAGAAATAGGCTCCGGACTGGTCCGCCTGGAAAGCCCGGCGCCTGCGGGTGCCGGGCCCCGGGCCCCCTCTATGGAAAGGAATGATCGTCGTGGAGTGGACTACCCTTATCACCGGCCTTATCGTTTTCCTCGCCCGCGTCACCGACGTCACCCTCGGCACGGTGCGGACGATCGCCATCGTCCATGGCCGGACCAAAATCGCCTTCATGCTTGGCTTTGTTGAGGTCAGCGTCTGGCTCCTTGTCGTCGCCAAGGTCCTGGCCGAGGTCTCGGCCCAGCCCATCCTCACGGTCTTTTATGCAGCCGGATTTTCCACCGGCAATGTCGTCGGCATCCTGCTTGAGCGCCGCATCGCCTTTGGCAACACCGTACTGCGCGTCATCAGCGCCGAGGAAGGAGACCGGATCGCCGAGCTTCTGCGCGCCGCGGGCTATGCGGTGACCTCCTTTCCGGGCGAAGGTCTTAACGGCCCCGTCAGCATGCTGGTCGTGGTCTTCCCGCGCAAAGAGCTGCAGGACGTTCTCACCCTGGTGAAAAAGATCTCACCCCAGGCCTTTTATATCACCGAGCAGGCCGGCAGCGTCAGCAAGTTCTATCGCCCCACCCTTCAGCCCCCCACCGGCTGGCGCGCGGTCATCAAAAAGAAATAGCGTTCTGCCCATAAAAAAAGCCGCAGGAAACCCTGCGGCTTGAAAAGAGGCGCGTTCCCTCACGCCGTCATACCCGTGAAGAAACCCGCGAACGCGCCATGTTCATACCTTCAGCGCATGTAGGCCATACGTCTGTACTCGGATTGGCCGCCCGAACGCAGACGGTAGAAATAGATCCCTCCGGCTGCCTGCCCCCCCCGGTCGGTGAGGCCATCCCAGATCGCCTCGTGCGGCCCGGCCGCCAGCTCGCCATCGACCAGGGTTCTGATCATCTGACCCAGCACATTATAGACCTCCAGCAGGGCATGCCCGTTTCCCGGCAAATGAAAAACGATCCGCGTGCTGGGATTGAAGGGATTGGGAAAGTTCTGTTCCAGCCCAAAGCGAACCGGCTGCTGCCCTCCCCTGCTTTCGACAGCTGTGCCGCCGACAGTGAACTTGCCGGCTATGGACAACGCGGGCACCCGGACGGAGCCGGGTGCAATTACCTTCGGCTGGGCGTAAAAGATGATGTCGATGGCGTTAAAGCTCTCCGCGCCCGGCAGGACGGTGTAGCCGATATTGAGGACAGGCCCGCTGCCCGGTTCGATGGCAGCGCTCTTGTCCAGAGTCAAAACGAGGATGTGCAGCACGCTCAGGGAATCCTCGTGCCAGGCCACCGTGAACCCCGCGGAACGGTCCGCCGTCCAGACTGAATCGGGTTTGATGAAATCAGGCACGTCGGCGATCTCCAGCTGCAGGGCGATGACCGTCGTATCGTTGGCCATGCTGATCTGGACGACATTATGCTGACTGCCGACCTGGCCTCCGCCCTGACCAAGCTGAAGAACCGCCTCGGCCGCAGCGGAGAGCGAGACGAGGCCGAAAACCAGCCCCAATCCCATCCTCATCCATGCTTTCATATCCTGTCCTGCCGAAAATAGACGTTCAATAGATCATTTCCCAAATGTTCATGAAATCGATGAGGTCAAAATCCCCGTCCGCATCGAGATCCCCGCAGAGAAGTTCGGTCGGGGTCATCGGCGCTCCGGTTTTCAACAGCAGCTCGATGGCCCGCTCGAGATCGAGGTCATTGACCACCCCGTCGGCGAGGATGTCCCCCTTCATCACAAAGAAGAACTTGCCGTCGACCAGATCGGGGACGACCGGCAGGCTGTTGGCATCAGCGACGGTGACCTCGGAGAGGGAGAGCTCGGCATAATCACCCACCGGTGCGCTCGCCGAGACGTCATAGCTGATAGTGGCGATCGGGCCGCTGCCGACGGTGATCACCCCGGCGGACATGGAAACCATGTAGATGGTGACGTGAGTGCCATTGTCGACCTTGGTGACCGAGAAGCTTAGGGCGCGATTGATCGGCGTCACCGTCATCGCCGTGAGCAGATTGGGCGAATCGGTCACCCGGAAGGAGAGGCCGCGGACGTTGATGAGATTGTCGAGAACAATCGATACCTTGTTGCCCGTGGATCCCGGCTGGCCGCTGCTGTCCTTGACCAGCAGCCTGACCAGGGTGGAGATCGAGAAGAAGGCGTTGCTTTGATCGAAGGGATCGGCATCACTGGCATCTTCGATCCGGATCAGAGCCTGTGTTGTCACATCGTACGGGACGGTCCAGGTGTAAGCGCCGTCATTGAGCTCGTTGGCGGCGGCTGTTGTCCAGGTCCCGCCCCCGTCGACCGAATACAGGATGTTGACCGCCGGCATGGTCGTGGCATCCGGACCGGTCCACTGGATCTCCTGCTGCGCGCCGACCAGCCAGTTGTCGCCGCCGTTCGGGCGGATCACCGTCAAATCTGGTGGGGTAATATGCATGGTAAAGTTGCTGTTGCTCATATCGCTCGGAACGCCGCTGGGAGCACCCGAGACGCGGATGCGGCAGGTGGGGGAACTCAGCGCCGGCACCAGCCAGCTGTAGCTGCCTGTATTGGGAGCTGATGCGTTAATGATGTTGAAAGTGCTGCCGCCGTCGGTGGAGTATTCGATCTTGACCGATCCGCCCACAAGCGTCGTGGTCCAGGTGATCGGAATGGTAGTGCCGGAATAGATATCCTCGCCGCCATTGGGGGAGGTCACCTCCATGAGGTCCGGAGGGGTGGTGATGGTAAAATTGGCATTGCTGATATCCAGCGGGACGTTGTCGACTGCATCGGCGATGCGGATGCGGCAGGTGGTTGAGGGCGTGTTGGGCACAGTCCAGTTCCAGGAGGCCGGGGTCGGCGGCACCGTCGTCAGCAGGGAATAGGTAGTTCCGCCGTTGGTGGAGAGTTCAATCTTGACGTTGTTGGTCACGTTGGACGAACTCCAGGTGATGGCATGATTCGAACCGACATAGAGAATTTCGCTGCCGTTGGGGGAGGTCACCCCGATGGTCTCAACGGGAGTGGGCGGGGGCGTCCCTTTGACGGTGAAATCATCGATATTGTTGGCGCGCTGGCCATAGAGGGCGATGCCGCCGTAAAGAGTGGTTCCGTTGCCATAGCTCTTGGCGGCATCGGTGAGTTTGCCGTCGAGCCGGCCGTTGATATAAAGGGTAAAATGGTGGCCGCCGGCGTCACTGGTCGCCACCACCTTCATGACATCGCCCGGTTTGGGATAGGGCTGAGTGGGCGCTACGCTGGCGATGGTTATGGCGTTGCGCTGGATGATGCCGCCGATGATAGGATGGAGGGTCAAATCGCCGTAGCGGCGGTAGATAAAATAGCCGCTTTTGGAGACCAGATCGTAACGCATGATGTGGCCGGCCGAGTTGGCACCCTCCAAATCGCCGGTGGAGATGAAGGTGTATGACACCTCGGTCGGATTGGTCAGTGCCAGATAGATGGCATAATAGTCCCAGCTCGCCACCGTAAGGGTGTTATCCAGCGCACCCGAGACGATCTGATACCATTCAGCGTCAACATGCCAGTCGGATCCCAGGGCGGTGCGGTTGAAATTATCCGTATAAGTAGTGACCTGCGCCTGCAGCTGTGGAACAGCGAGGAGCATGACACCGGATAATAGGAGAAAAAACCATCTTTTCATAAGCCTACCCACGTTCGAATACATGCGCTTCTTGCAGAGCAGGGCAAGGAGCCCCATACCCTCTCCGTTGCATTAGTAGACGAGTTCCCAGATCGTCAGCAGATCGAACAGGTCGATATCGCCATCATGGTCAAGGTCGCCGATCATCATCTCGTTGTCGGTCGCAGCTGGTTCCCTGCCCAGGACGATGTCGGCCGCGCGGTTGATATCGAGCAGATCAACCATGCCGCTGTTGTCCATATCCCCGATCTTGACGAACCAGAAGCGGCCCGGCAGCAATTCGGGAACAATCGCCCTGCTGCTGTCGTCGCTGACCTTGACGGTGGAGAAATCCAGACTCGAGAATTCACCGAGGGGAGCGGCGCCGGAGACGTCATAGGAGATCAGGCAGATCGGGCCGCTGCCGGCCGGAATCGAGTTGCCCGCCAGACTGACCAGCAGGATGGAGACCGCCGTGCCGTTGTCCGTTTTGGTGACTGTAAAGTCGGAGGCGCGGCCGGTGGGGAGGACATTCATGGCGGTCAGATAGGCCGGTGAATCCATGAGCAGAAAGGAGATCCCGCGTACAGGGGTGATGTTGTCGAGGCCGATGGCGACCAGGTTGTTGGTCGATCCCGGCTGCCCGCTGGTTTCGCGCACATAGAGGGTCGCCAGGGTCAGGATAGAAAACGGGGCGTCGCTCTCATCCAGGGGCAGGCCGTCGGCGGCATCGGCGATGCGGATAAGGCCGCGGGTGGTCGTCACCGACGGCGTGGTCCAGGTGTAGGAGCCGTCATTGGTTGTGCTGGCAACGATCATCGTCCAGTTCGCGCCGTTGTCCGCTGAATAATAAATGCGCACAGCGGGGATCGAAGCCGCCGCGCTCCAGGTGATGTTGTGCGAGGCATTGACCTCCCAGTTCTCCCCGCCGTTGGGCGAGAGCACCGTGATCGATTCGGTCTCGGGCGCGATGGTAAAGTTGGCATTGCTGACATCGGCGGGATTGCCGTCGGCGGCATCCCGCACGCGCACCCGCGCGCTGGTGCTCGGGGTCGCCGGCAGGGTCCAGGTGTAGGAACCGGTGTTGGCTGTTGAAGCGGTGATCACTGTCCAGGTCGATCCCGCATCAAGGGAGTAGTCGATCGCCACATTGCCGGAAAAGCTGTTCGAACTCCAGGTAATGGTGTGGATCGAGCGGGCCAGCCAGTTTTCCCCGCCGTTGGGGGAGGTAACCGTTATGCCCTGGGCCCAGACGGTGAAATCATCGATGTTGTTCTGCATGTTGCCGTAAAGGCTCACACCCGCATAATAGGTCGAAGGGATCGCCGGCCGGCTTGAGCGCAGATAGCTGAGAGTGCCGTCGAGGGTACCATTGATATAATAGTCAAAATAGGCCTTGGTCGCATCCGTGCGGAAGCCGATCTTGATGATGCTGCCCGGCCCTGGCGCCGGCAGCGAAGCGGCCGCAGTGGCGACGGGGATGGTGCGGTCGACATTGCCGTTGACGATCGGATTGATTTCCAGGGTCAAATCCCGACGGAAAATCAGCAGACCATTGGCTGTGACCGAAGCGGCATCGAGGAGCATGGCAAAACCGCCCGCGTTGATGCCGTTGGCATTGGCGCTCCCCGCCCAGGTAAACTGGACCTGAGAGGGATTGGCCGCAGCATTATAGACGGCCAGAAAGGTCCACCCGGTCGCAGTGGTACTGTTGTCCAGGGTATTGCTGGAAATGATATATTCTGGATCGGCTGTCCAATTCGATCCCAGGCTGGTCCGGTTGAAATCGTCCACGACCTGCGCCAGCCCGGGCGCGACTAGTGCTGCCAAGATAATGAGTGCCCAAAAGGCAGTCGCCCGGCTTGATTTCATCTCAAATTCCTCTCCTAAAAGTGATTCCCGTACGAAGGAAGCCTCTTACTTGGTGACTGCCAGTTTCTTGGTGATCACCACATTGTCTGCAGTCATCTTGTAAAAGTAGACACCGGAAGAGACATAGTTGCCTGCATTATCCCTGCCATCCCAGTTCACCGTATATCTTCCCGTGCTCCTTCTCTCGTTAACCAGGGTTCTCACTTCCTGCCCTTGGGCATTGTAGACCATCAGCTTGATATTGGCCGCACCCTGCCGCAGCGCAGGCACCTCATAGGTGATCTTGGTCGACATGTTGAACGGATTGGGATTGTTCTGCATCAGGGCGAAGGACTCGGGCGCCGCCGCTACCCCTTCCATTCCGGAGCCGATCTGGGTCTGCAGTCTGCCGCCGCCCATTGTGCCGGCCAGCGCCGACCTGATCTCCAGCTTTTCATCCGCATTCAGAGCCTCAGCGATGGTCACCGGGATCTGCAGCACCATGCCCTCATTGAGGGGCAGGGGATCGCCGCTCAGACTGTAGAGCATCACCCGCACCTCATCGCCATCGGCGTGAATCGCCACCGACATATTCCTGCTCATCTCGGTCAGCCTGGGCTTGGAGACGAGAAAACGGCGCGAATCAAGCTTGAAGGCGAACTGCAGGCCGCTGACGGGGGCCGTGGAGCGCAGCTGTACCGGCACGTTGACCGAACCGGTAATATTCCTGGGCAGGGCGGAGATAGTCAGCTCGGCGTTGCCGGCATAGTCGGAGAGCGAACCGCTGTCATCCATCCTGGGAGTGGCGGCGACCGCCAGATCGATCAGTGCGGTGATGTCCGCGACATCGATCTGGCCATCCAGGTTGAGATCACTGGCCCATCTTTCATATTCCGTGGCAGCCGGCGCGCGGCCGAGGACGATGTCGATAAGACGCAGAACGTCGAAGAGGTCAACCGCGCCGTCGGCCTTGATATCGCCCTTGATCCCGTACCAGAAATAGCCGCTCTTGACGTAGACCGTCACCGCCTGCTGAACGTTGTTGGAGGCCCGGACGCTGTCGGGCGTGACCGTCGCCTTGGCCCCGCGCACCGCTTCGGGTTTCACCGAAACCGTCAGGTTGGCGATAGTCCCGTTACCGGCTGTGATGAGGGGGGTGGTGGTGATGGTCGGGAACATGAGGATTTTCACCGTCCCGCCCACCGTCGTCCACTCCGCGCGAAATCCCGAGGCCCTTCCGGTCGGCACCACATTGGTTACCTCCAGTGAATCGGGCACATCCTTGATCTTGAAGAGCAGCCCCTTGAGGGTGGTGACATTCCGCAGGTTGACCGGTATGGTATAGCCGGTCACACCCGGCAGTCCGGCGCTGTTCCCCACCGACAAGGTATCGCCGGCCGCGGCGAAAAGGCCGGAGGCCAGAACCAAGAGGGCCAATACCACCAGCAGGATGGGATGCTGAGATGAAGAATTCATCACTTCCTCCATACATTGAAAGTTGGAACCTGTTGAATAGCCATGCTTGCGAGAGTGAGGAGCGGGGTGCCGAACAATGCTGCCGTGCAGTGCAATGGATGCCCAAGTGTCTCTCTCTGATACGCTAACTCAGGGCAATACAGAACCGGCGTTGACCCGTTGAACCTGTTCTGTGCATTCACCTCATCCACCCGACGACCCTTATCCTTCTAACCATTGTTTTTCTGTGAGTAACCTCTTTGCCGATTCATTCCGGCCGGAGGGAGAAGGCGTCCTATGCGCACTCCTTTTCCCTTCCATCTCCTCTTTTGCAACAGTCGTGCCACTTGTCCCCCTGCAAAACCCCCGGCAGCGCGGCGGGGGCGCATTTTCCCTTGATTGGAAGCGCTTTTTTCACTATCTTTATGAAATATTTTCTGACCGGCTTTTTTTTATAAGGATCCTATTATGGCCGTCTCCATCCAAAAGTACAAGGTGGTACCCTCGCTGCCAGTGGAACTCAACGCCCTGCGCGACCTCGCCTACAACCTCTACTGGACCTGGGACTATGACCTGCGCAATCTCTTCCGCCGTCTCGACCGCGATCTCTGGGAGAGCTCCGGGCACAATCCCGTGCTCCTGCTCGGCAGCATCGACCAGGCCCGTCTCGAAGCGCGCGCCAAGGATGACGGCTATCTCGCCCATCTCCAGCGCACCCGCACCGCACTGGAGAACTATCTCTCGCAAAAATCCTGGTTTCAGAAAAAATACCCCCAGCAGAAAAACTTCCGCATCGCCTATTTCTCGATGGAATACGGCCTGAACGAAGGGCTGCCTCTCTACTCCGGCGGCCTCGGCGTCCTCTCCGCCGATCACCTTAAATCGGCCAGCGACCTGGGCATCCCCCTCGTCGGTGTCGGACTGCTCTACCAGAAGGGCTATTTTCACCAGTACCTCTCCAAAGACGGCTGGCAGCAGGAGAACTATCCGGAGAACGACTTTTACAACATGCCCGTCAAGCAGGAATGCGATACCAACGGCAAGCCGATCACCATTACGGTCGAAATCCTGCAGCGCACGGTCCATGTCGCCATCTGGTGCGCCCAGGTCGGCCGCGTCCCCCTCTACCTCCTCGACACCAATCTCGCCGAGAACAGCCCTGAGGATCAGGATATCACCGACTCCCTTTACGGCGGCGAGGAGGAAATGCGCATCAAGCAGGAGATCGTCCTCGGCATCGGCGGTTTGCGCGCCCTCGAACGCCTCGGCCTCCGGCCTGATATCTGTCATATGAACGAGGGCCATTCAGCCTTCATGGCCCTGGAACGCGTCCGCCTCCTCATGCAGGAGTCGGGGCTCACCTTCCGGGAGGCTCAGGAGGCCAACCGCAACAGCACGGTCTTCACCAGCCATACCCCTGTGCCCGCTGGCATCGATGAGTTCGATCTCGGCCTGGTCGACCGCTACATCGGCGGCTATTACGGCGCCCTTCAGATCTCCTCAGAGCAGTTCCACCGCCTCGGCGGCATCGGCCGGCCCCATAACAGCGGCAAATTCAACATGGCGATCTTTGCGATCAACATGTCCAGCGCCAGCAACGGCGTCAGCAAGCTCCATGGCGAGGTCGCCCGCCGCATGTGGCAGCACCTCTGGCCTGAAATCCCCGAGAGCGAGGTCCCCATCGGCCATGTCACCAATGGCGTCCACCTGCCGACCTGGATCTCCGAGGACATGGCCGAACTCTTCCAGCGCTATCTCGGCCCGCGCTGGAACAACATCGGCTCCGAGGACTCGGTCTGGGACCGCATCCAGCAGATTCCCGATGAAGAGCTCTGGCGCACCCACGAACGCCGCCGCGAACGGCTGGTCGCCTTCGCCCGCGGCCGCCTGCGCCGCCAGCTCGAAAACGCCAACGCCCGGCCCGAGGATGTCGCCAAAGCCGATGAAGTGCTCGATCCCCAGGCCCTGACCATTGGTTTTGCACGCCGCTTCGCCTCTTACAAACGCGCCAAACTCATTTTCCAGGACCTCGACCGGCTCAAGGCCATCCTCAACAACAAGGAACGCCCGGTCCAGTTCATATTCGCCGGCAAGGCCCATCCACGCGACAATATCGGCAAGGGCATCATCCGCGACATTGTCAATATCATCCGCAAGGAAGAGTTCCGCAGCAGCATCGTCTTCATCGAAGACTATGACATGGAGGTCGCCGCCAGCATGGTGCGCGGGGTCGATGTCTGGCTCAACACCCCCATCCGTCCCCGCGAAGCCAGCGGCACCAGCGGCATGAAGGCCAGCCTGAACGGGGCTCTCAACCTCAGCATCCTCGACGGCTGGTGGGATGAAGCCTATAAAAATACAGTGGGCTGGGCCATCGGCCGCGGTGAGGAATTCTCCGCTCCCGAAGAACAGGATCTCTTCGAGGTGGAATCCCTCTACTCCATCCTCGAACAGGAGATCGTCCCGCTCTTTTACGAACGCAGCAGCAACAATCTGCCGCGCAAATGGGTCGCCATGATGAAAAGCAGCATCCAGACCCTCAGCCCCTTTTTCAACACCAACCGCATGGTCCGCGACTACTTTGAGCAGTACTATCTGCCCGCCCAGCTGCGCTGGCAGAAACTGAGCCGCAACAAGATGCAGCTGGTCAAGGAGGTGGCGGCCTGGAAGGAACGGGTGCAAAGCCTCTGGGGCAAGGTCCATATCCTCAAGGTCGATTCCGAGGAGGGGGGCGAGGTCCGCGTCGGCGGCCGACTGGCTATCTCCACCATGGTCAACTGCGACGGCCTCAAACCGGAAGAACTGCGCGTGGAGGTCTATTACGGACCGCTGGATTCGGATGAGGAAATTGTCGACGGCCAGAGCACAGTCATGGAACAGGTCGAACAGGTCAAGAAGAATGTTTATCGCTTCGAGGCGACCATCCCATGCGAAACCACCGGCCAGCACGGTTACTCCATCCGCATCATGCCCTTTCATCCGGAGATGGCCCACTCCTTCGACAGCGGCCTGATCACCTGGCTGCAGGAGTAGCAAAAAAATTCTCCGGGCTGTGATCAGCCGGGATGCTCCCGTCAGAAACAAGAAGGCGCACTCATCACCTCAAATGATGAGCGCGCCTTTGTTTTATCGGGGTCGCCCCGCCTCAGGGATAGAAGCTCCCCGAATCAACCCATGATGGCATAGCCGCCGTCGACGACGATGGTCTGACCGTGAATCTGCTGCGCCAGAGAGGAGCAGAGCATCAGCACAACATCAGCCACATCTTCAGGCGTGGTCAGCCTGCCGGAGGGGGTTTTCTGGCGGCTGGTTTCGAGCAGCTGATCGCGGTTGGGAAAGTGCTTCAGGGCGTCTGTATCGACCACCCCGGCCGAGACGGCATTGACATGGATATTGCGCGCGGCCAGCTCCACCGCCAGATGGCGGATGAGGGACTCGAGCGCCGCCTTTGAGGCCCCGACGGCGGCGTAATTGGGAATGGCGCGCACCGAGCCGAGGCTCGACACCGCGATGATATGGCCGCCGTGAGCCTCCATCAGGGGCAGGGCGTGCTGGGTCAGCGGCAGGAGCGTCCCGGCATTGATGTCCATGGTCCAGTGCCAGTGATGTTCGTTCAGCTCGAGGGCTGGTTTGAGCACGCCGGAAGCGGCGTTGCTGACCAGGATGTCGAGGCGTCCGAAAGCCTCGCCGATCTCGCTGATCATCCCCGGGATATTCTCTACCTCGCCCACGTTGGCGCGAATGGCGAGGGCGCGGCGTCCGGTCTTCTCAACCAGCCGCACTGTCTCTTCGGCGGCCGTGCGCTGACGCAGATAGTTGACGGCCACGTCGGCCCCTGCTTCCGCCAGGCGCAGGGCGATCGCCCGGCCGATGCCGCGCGAACCGCCGGTGACCAGAGCGGCCTTGCCGCTTAAATCAATAGTAAAGGCTCCCATACTCTTCTCCCGCGAATGGATTGTGAATCAGGACCGGCGTCCAGTCAGAACGAAGAAATAATAGAGGCCGATGCCGATGATAAGGGCCCAGACGAGAATCCCGAAGGGCTGGCGCGTGCCGAACAGGACCAGCTGGGCGATGAGCCCGGCCAATCCCACCAGGGTATAGATCAAGCCTCTCTTGCCAAAGGGCCCCAGCTTCTCGAAACGCTCCCTCAATAACAGCGCCATCTTCGTTCTCCTTTATTCAGCTCCCGACCAGGTTCAGGTGCGTGCACTCTGCCCGGCATGGCAATTAGAACATCATCCCCGGCGGATATCATCCCGGCGGCGCGATATTTCATAGGCCGCGATGCCAAAGGCAACCGAGACGTTGAGCGAATGTTTGCTGCCTCGCATCGGGATATCGATCGCCATGTCGGCGAGAGCGACCAGTTCATCGCGTACGCCCGTATATTCGTGACCGAGGATCAGACAGGCCGGGAAACGGTAGACGGCGGTGCTGAAATCGAGGCTGGCGTCGGTCTGTTCGAGCACGACAATCTGGTATCCCTCCGCTTTCAGCCGCCCGGCCAGTTCAACCGGATCCGCATGATAGCTCCAGGGCACGCTCTCCTCGGCGCCGAGACTGGTTTTGCGGATCTCGTTGCGGGGAGGCGTGCCGGTGATGCCGCAGAGATAGAGATGGTCGAACTGTGCGCCATCGGCTGTCCGGAAGATGGCCCCGACGTTGTGCAGGCTGCGGATGTCATCCAGAAGCGCCGTCAGGAGGGGAGGGCCGCCCTGGACGCAGCTGGTCCGTTTGAGGCGTTCGGCCTCCAGTTCAGCAAAGCTTAGTTTTCTGATCATGGCTTTTACATACCGGTGTCAGACAGGCATCAAATATTTAACCTTGTTCAAGGCCATAAAAAAAGGGAAAGCCCTGCGGCTTTCCCTTCGCACGAAAAGGCGCTGGTTACTTTTTTTCGCAAGCCGATTTGGCCGGGCAGCCAGCGCATTTGGCCTCGCTGGCGGCAGCCTCAGTTTTGGCCTTGGAGCAGCAGCCGCTCTTCTCCTTGGCGCATTCCTTTGCGTCAGCCTTTTCCTTACAGTCTGCCGCCTTTTCCTTGCAGTCCGCCGCATTCTTCTTGCAGCAGTCGTCCTTCTGGACGGTCGAGGATTTAGCCTTGTCATCCGCCGCATTAACGGCATGGAAGGTGCCGGCTGCGATGGCGAAAATGAAAAGCAGGGCCACGAAAAGAATCAGTTTCTTGTTCATGACAGCAACTCCTTTGGAGGTTATCGGTTCATGGGGGTTAGACGGATTAAACATTCCAGCGCAGTACAGCCTTGAATTCGCCGCGAATTTCGAAGCTTTTGCCGTTCTCCTCGCTGAGCAGCTCACCGTGGAACTGCCCCTCAACGAACTGGTCATTCACACGGGTGATCCTGAGCTCACCCTGGGAGGTGAGCGGGGCGCTCAGGGCTGAGACCGTGAAGGCGACCACCTCTGCCTTCAGGGTCTGGCCCTGCCACTTTTTCAGATCGCTCTCCCTGGTGTTGACGCTCATGAGCAGGCGCGGATACTTGTCGGAATTGATATCGTAGTTGTAGATTTGCAGATTGTCTTCCATGAACAGATCCCCGCGCGGGGTGAACTGGGCGACGACGAAGCGATCGCGTATCGCCTTGCCCTCCAGGGTGAAGCGCAGCATCCCTCCGTTGTCCGCGTTGTCGCCGACAGAAGGAAGGGAAGTTTGCTTGCGTTCTTTCTCCTTCTCTTTCCCGCAGCCACCGAGCAGAGCCAGGGCGATCAGGCAGAGTAAAATCCTTTTTGCCATCTCATTTCCTTTTAGTATATTTAGGCAGCGCGATGGCGCGGCGCAGCCGTCGAAGGTGTTTCAATATAAATGATTGGAACGGATATTTCAAGCATTGTTTTTGGCGCCTTCTGCGGCCGCTGCATCTTGCACGCCTGCCTCGCGTTCCTCAACCCGAAGCTCGTTTTCTAAAACATGGGAGTAATCTGATCATGATCGCCATAGACCAGAGCTGTGTTGAACGTTTTCTGCGCTACGTCTCCTTCGATACACAATCCTCAGAAGAATCCGCCTCCTACCCCAGCACTGAAAAGCAGAAGCAGCTCGGCCGCCAACTGGTCGAGGAACTCAGGGAGATGGGACTCGCTAATGCCGGCATGGATGAATGGGGCTATGTCACCGCCACGCTGCCCGCCAATGTTTCCCATCCTGTGCCTGTCATCGGCCTGATCGCCCACATGGATACCTCCCCTGAGGTGAGCGGAGCGGACGTCAAGCCCATCATCCATAAAAATTATCAGGGGGGTGACCTCGTCCTCCCCGCCGGTGTCGTCATCCGCACAGAGGAAACCCCCGAGCTTGTCCGCCAGATCGGCAATGACCTCATCACCTCCGACGGCAGCACCCTGCTCGGCGCCGACAACAAGGCCGGTATCGCCGAAATTTTCAGCGCCATCCGCTATCTGATCGACCACCCCGAAATTCCCCACGGCCGCCTGCGCATCGCTGTCACACCGGACGAAGAGGTGGGACGCGGCACCGAACACTTTGACGTGCAGGCTTTCGGCGCTGATTTCGCCTATACCATCGACGGTGAAACCCTGGGCGAGGTCGAGGATGAAACCTTCTGCGCCGACAGCGTGATCATGACCATCAGCGGCGTCAACCTCCATCCCGGTTATGCCAAGGGCAAACTCGTCAATGCGATCAAGATCGCCGCCCGGATCATCGCCAACCTGCCCCAGGATGCCCTCTCCCCCGAGACCACCTCCGGTCGCGAAGGCTATCTCCATCCCCATCACCTCACCGGCACCGTCGAGGAGGCCGTCATCAAGTTTCTCATCCGCGACTTTACCATCGAGGGGCTCAAGGAGAAGGAGAGCATGCTGCAGCAGTGGGCGGACGAGGCCATGAAAGCCTACCCCAAGGCCAAACTCGACTTGCGGGTGGAGGAATCCTACCGCAACATGAAATACGAGATCAACAGGGAGCCGCGTGTGGTGGAACACGCCATGGAGGCGGTGCGGCGGGCAGGGATCACTCCCATTCAAAACATCATCCGAGGCGGCACCGATGGCTCCCGCCTCTCCTATCAGGGGCTGCTCACCCCCAACATCTTCACCGGTGGACACAATTTCCACTCCCGCCAGGAGTGGATTTCCATCCAGGATATGCAAAAGGCCGTTGAGGTCATCATTCACCTCGCCCGCATCTGGGCCGAAGAAGCAGCCGGCGTCGCCTGACCCGGCCGGCCTCAGCTGTCCCCCGCTCGGGGATAATACAATAAAAAGCGCCGCGACATCTCAAGATGTCTGCGGCGCTTTCCGTTTGCTAGTTTCCGCTCGGGAGCTGCTGCTCTCAGCAGTTCTGGCCTTCGGCCTCCTCCAGAAGCTCCAGGACCTCCTTGCCCGTCTTGGCCTTGAGCAGGCGTTTGCGGAGAAGATCCTCCTTGAGCAGGCGAGAAAGCTTGGCCAAAATCTTCAGGTAATCGCCCACCGTATCGACCGGCGTGCCGAGCAAAAAAATCAGCCGCACCGGGTCGTCGTCCTCGGCCCCGAAATCGACCCCCTCCTTGAGGCGGGCGAAGGCGATGACCAGACGGTTGACCGCCCGGGTGCGCGCATGAGGAATAGCGATGCCCTTGCCGATGCCGGTGCTGCCCAGCCGTTCGCGCTCGTAGACCTCTTTTTTGAACTCTTCAGCATTCTGAATCAGATGCGCCTTGGCCATGCTCTCCACGATCTCTGAGATGGCCTCATTTTTATCATGGACCTCTATATCCAGAAAGATAGCATTCTTGTTAATGTACTCCAGTAATCGCAAAGCCTTCCTCCTTGCCACCCGTAGTGGGCCGAGCCTGTCCGGAACGATCACCGCCGGACTCGCAAAAAAGGCAGCTTGAAATTCAAAGCTGCCCAAAAAAATAATATTTTACGTTCATAATTTATTGCTTTATTCTGTAAAAGTCAAGCCTTTCCCGAGTCCACACCGCTCAGAGGCTTTGAATTTTAAGCAAATTGGTCCTGGAGCCCTCGCCAAAGGGATGGCCGCCGACCAATATGACCTGAGCGCCCTCCTGCGGTACAGCCCGGCGCACGCTCGGCTGCACCCGCTGCCAGAGGGTCTCCATATCCGATGAAAAGGTGATCAGCTGCGGCACCACCCCCCACATCAGGCTCATCCGCCGCCAGGCATCCCGGTCGGCGGTGAAGGCGAAGATGGGGGCCTGCGGTCTCTGCTGGGAGATCAGCCGTGCGGTTTCGCCCGAAAGCGTGAAGACGCAGATGGCCGCAATCGGCAACTGCTTGACAATGGTTGCTGCTGCCGCGGCGATTGCCAGGGGCCCGCTTTGCGGCCTCTCGATCAGCCACCGTCGGGTCGCCGCTGCATCACCATGGCGTTCGCTCGCCTCCGCCGCCTCGGCGATGCGCGCCATCATGGCCACCGCCTCCACGGGGTAGCGGCCGACCGCTGATTCACCGCTCAGCATGACCGCGTCGCTGCCGTCGATGATAGCGTTGGCCACATCGCTGGCCTCGGCGCGGGTGGGACGAGGATTGACGGTCATCGATTCCAGCATCTGGGTGGCGGTGATGACCGGACGGCCCGCTTCATTGGCCGCCTCAATCAGCTGCTTCTGCAGCACCGGCACCTGTTCCGGCGGCAGCTCCACCCCCAGATCGCCGCGAGCTACCATGATGATGTCTACCTCGGTTAAAATCTCAGGGAGCTCGGTCAGCGCCTCGGCCCGTTCGATCTTGGCGACGACCGGAATATTCCTGCCCGCTGCCGCAATCAAGGCCTTGATCTCGCGGATGTCCTCCGCCCGACGGACAAAGGAAAGGGTCATCAGGTCCACGTCTTGCGCCAGCCCGAAGGCGAGATCCTCACGGTCTTTCTCCGTCAGGGCCGGAGCGCTCAAGGCCACGCCCGGAAGATTGATGCCCTGGTGGGCGCGCAGCAACCCGCCGGTGACCACCTCGGTGGCCACCTCCCGACCCGACACCTGCACCACGCGCAGTTCCATGAGGCCGTCGGAGAGCAGCACCCGGTCTCCCGGCCTGAGGTCATCCGGCAGGGCCGCATAACTGGTGCTCACCCGCTCCGCATCGCCGGGGCACTCATCGGTGGTGATTATAAACGGCCGCCCCGCCCGCAGCTCCACCGCCTTGCCGCCGGCCAGGGGTCCGGTGCGGATCTTGGGTCCCTGCAGGTCCTGGAGGATGGCGACCGGCCGGCCTTTCCTCTCCGCCGCCTCGCGCACCTGCGCGATGAGGGCGGCGTGCTCCTGATGTGTGCTGTGGGAAAAATTGATCCGCGCGACATTCATGCCCGCATCAATCATTCTTTCCAGGACGGCCGGCTCCCGCGATGCGGGCCCGAGCGTCGCAATGATCTTGGTTTTCCTCATCGGCTTTCCCTCGCTACCGTCAGGTGATCAACCTCTCCCCAGGAGATCAGATGCCAGGTCTCATTCCTGTAGAGAAACCTCTGAATCCCCGTATTCTCGATGCTGACCCGGAAGTAATGGCTGGCAGGGATGCCCAGGACGTGACGCAGCATGCCGATGAGGATGCCCCCGTGGGTCACCACCAGCAGCCGCCGTCCCGCCTCTGTTCTCACCACCTCTTCCATAAAGGCGGCAATCTCGACCTGCTTCTGATTGCGGCTCTGACCGCCGGGCAGGGCAAAATCGGCATCATGGATGAAAAAACGCTCCCAGGCGTCGCCATGCCTTTCTCTGGCCTCGGTAACGGTCAGGCCCTGAAATGTCCCCATATGAAACTCGCGCAGCCGCACATCGGTAACCAGGTCGATCCCCCGGCTGCCGCGTATGGTCTGGGCCGTCTCCACGGCCCGCTGCAAATCACTGCTGTAGATCTTGTCAATCGGCTCAGCCGCCAGACGGGCTGCGGCCAAGCGGGCCTGCTCCCTTCCCACCTCGCTCAGCGGCACATCCAGATGGCCTTGCATGCGCCGGTCGGCATTGAACTCGGTCTCCCCATGCCGCAGCGCGATCAACTCAGTGCCCGATTCCATTCCTCTCCCGTCTTTTGCTTATTCCGGGCATAACATAACAAGTTTTTTTTATATTTGCAAAAGGTGTTTATCCGGCCGCGGCCGCGGCGGCGCCATCCCTGCGTAAAATAAAAAGCTATGATTTGGAAAATATTTTTTGTATACTACATGAATTAATACACTAACCCCAGTCTCAATCAAATAAGGAGAAGCTCATGCGCAGATTTATCATCGCGGCGCTCTTCACAGCCCTGGTCGCCACCGGCTGCGGCGGCCCGAAGGGTGCAAAACTGGAAAAAGGAACGCCCATCTATGACCTGGCTGTTGAACTCGCCAAAGCCTATCCCGCTGTGGATCCCGATGCCAACAAAACCCTGGTCAAGTGCAAATATTTCCAGATCACCCCGGGCACTTTCTTCACCGAAATGCAGCTCGCCATGGGCAAGAATATCGACCAGATCAAGACCCTCGATCCCAAACGCCTCCCTGATTTTCTCAAGGTCAACATCGAGCGCATGGGCGAACGCAACCTCCTGCTGGAAGGGGCCAAGAAAGCCGGCGTCGCCATCACCCCCGCCCAGGTCGACAGCACCCTGCAGTTCATTTACACCCAGAACGGCGGCGAGGAGGCATTCATCCAGCGCATCGGCAGCGACGGCATCTCAATCGAAACCGTCAAGGCCGATATCGAGCGGGAGATGGTCATCCGCAAATACTTCGACAAGCTCTACAATGAGGTCAAGGTGACGGATGAGGACCTCAACGCGGCCTACAACCAGGACAAAACCGCCAGCGTGCGCCACATCCTGCTCATGACCCAGGGCAAGGATGAAGCCGGCAAGGCGGATGTCCGTAAAAAGATGGAAGAGCTGCTCCGTCGCGCCAAAGCGGGCGAGGATTTCGCCACCCTGGCCACGGAAAACACCGAGGACCCCGGTTCCAAGACCAGCGGCGGCCTCTATGAAAACTTTCCCAAAGGCCACATGGTCAAACCCTTCGAAGACGCCGCCTTTTCGGTGCCTGTCGGCGAAATCTCCGACATCATCGAAACCCAGTACGGTTACCATATCCTCAAGGTGGTCGATCGCAAGAAAGAGACCCGTCCTCTCGCAGAGGTCAAGAGCGAACTCGAACAGCAGCTGCTGCGCGGCAAGCGCCGTGACCTCAACAGCTCCATCGTCGAAAAGCTGAAGAAGGATTCTGGCTACCAGATCTTTGTCTGATCCCTCAGACCCCCTGATTCACCGACAGAACGCTGAAAGGCTCCGGTCCCCCATGGGGCCGGAGCCTTTTTGATAATGCCCTCATCTGCACAGGAGCAGATCATGCCTTCGCAAAAACCGGACTATACCATCCGTCCCGCCACAGCTGCGGATGTGCCCACCCTGCTGGAACTCATCCACGGCATTGCGGAATATGAAAAGCTCTCGCATGCGGTCGCCAACAGCGAGGAGGCCCTGCTCGCTGCCGGTTTCGGGCCGGATCCCTATTTCCGCGCCCTGCTCTGCGAAAAGGGGACCGAAAAGCGGGCGGTCGGATTCGCCCTCTATTTCTATACCTATTCGACCTTCACCGGCAAACCTTCTCTCTTTCTGGAGGATCTCTTCGTCCGCCCCGACGAGCGCGGCAGCGGCTTCGGCAAGGCCCTTTTCATGGAGCTGGTCAAAATCGCACGCGAAAGGGGATGCGGAAGGATGGAGTGGTCGGTGCTGGACTGGAACCGGCCGGCCATCGATTTCTATCTCAGGCTGGGGGCGAAGGCCATGGACGAATGGACCGTTTACCGGCTGGATGAAGCCGCCCTGCAAAACCTCGCCGGCAGGCAGGGCTAGGAAGCGGCCGCAATCCCCGCCAGGGCTCCAGTGCTGAAGGCAAACTGCAGATTGTAGCCCCCGCAGGGCCCGATGACATCCAGCACCTCGCCGGCTAAAAAGAGTCCGGCCTGCTTTCTGGAGGCCATGGTCCGGCTCACTACCTCATCGGCCGGGATCCCTCCTGCAGAGACCTGGGCAAACTCAAAGCCCCGCGTCCCTCTGACCTGGAGACGGATATTGCAAAGGGCGCTCCACAGCGCTGCCTTTTCCCGTTCACCCAGCCTTCGCATCCCAACCTCTGCCGCTACGCCGCAGCTCTGAACGACAAAATGGGCCGCCTTGGGCGGCAGCAGGCCGGAAAGAACAATCCCAACCGGCCACTCCGAATCTGCAAAACGCTGCAGCAGCTCCTGCATGAGCGGCTCCGCGCCGGCGATAAAATTCACCGCAAGCTCGAGTTCCCCCTCCTCCCCGCTGACGAGATGGCTGAGATCCATCGCCGCTGGTCCGTTCAAACCCCATTGTGTAAAAATAGCGTTGCCCCAGCTCTGCCCGAGCAGACTCTTGCCCCGCCAGAGCTGGAGGCCGACATCCATCCGCACCCCCTGCATCTTGTGAAGCCGGCGCATGTCGGCCACTATCGGAGCCAACCCCGGCCGCGCGGCGATGACTGTATGGCCGAGACGCTCCAGCTGAGCAAAAAGCTCTCCCCGCGCCCCCAGCTTGGGCTGCGCCAACCCCCCGGAAGCGACGATCAGACGATCGAAACGATACTCCTCCTGTGCGCTCAGCCCCCAGCCGCTCATCGCGGGGAAGAAGGAGCGCACCGTCTCGCCGAGGTGCAGTTCGACACCGGCTTGCTCCAGGGCTGCCGCAAAGGCAGCGACCACTGCGGCGGCAGAACCTGAACGCGGATAACACCAGCCATCCGCCATGACGTGGAGCGGCACCGCGATACCTTCGAGAAAAGCGACCAGCTCGGCATGGCCAAAACCCGCCAGCACCTGCTGGACAAAGCCGGCCTCGGCGCCTGCGTAGCGGTCCGGATCGATCCGACTGTTGGTGATGTTACAGCGCCCGTTTCCGGTCACCGCCAGCTTGCGCCCCACCGTCCGGTTGGCATCGAACAGCACCACCCGACCGCCGGTCCGTACCGCCTGCAGGGCGGCCATCATCCCGGCCGGCCCGGCGCCGACAATTCCAATCTGCAGGCCTGTTTCATTCCTGCGCATTCTCGTTCTCGCTTTCCGGCAAACCCGCCCGCCCCTTCATTTGGGGGCGGGACGAGGTCTCCATATGATCCCTGACCACGACTAAAAGATACTGAATCCCGCGACCGAAGCCAACATTTTCTTCACCCTTTCCGCCGCCGGATGACAAAATCCTTTCCTGACGAAATATGTTTAAAATACTTGCATTTTGCCAACATTTACTATAAATTCATGATTGTGTGCTGTACACCGTGCGGACCCTCCGGTGCCGATCCCGGCGAGGAGCATCCCCGCATCCGCAAGACACGCTGTAAACACCAACCTGTCCGGGCTCTGTTTACGCTACAAGTCGGCCGTTGTGGTGTACGCTACATGTACACTTTTTTCAGAAAGGGCTTTTGCTATGGAACGAGGAACGGTAAAGTGGTTCAATACGTCTAAAGGTTATGGATTTATCACGCGAGAGTCTGGCGGTGATATCTTTGTCCACTTTTCGGGCATCGTTGGCGACGGGTTCCGCTCCCTGAACGGGGGCGATGCGGTGGAATTTGAAGTGGAAGAAACTCAGAAGGGACCGCAGGCAGTTAAGGTGACCAAGGTTTGATTAATTCATAAAGCTGAAAGCCCTGACCATGTAATGGTCAGGGCTTTTTTTTTAGAAGACAGGATGGATCAGCTTGATCAGCCAGAAAACGAGCGCGGCGGTCAGGGCCGAAAAGGGGATAGTGACCAGCCAGGAGATGATAATGCGCATGGCGACCCCCCATTTTATGCTCGAGGCGTGGGTGGTCGAGCCCACCCCGACGATGGCCCCGGCGATGGTATGGGTGGTCGATACCGGAATACCCCAATGGGTGGCGAAAAAGATGGTGAAGGCACCCGAAGTCTCGGCGCAAAAGCCGTGCACCGGCTTGAGCTTGGTCAACTTCATTCCCATGGTCTTGACGATGCGCCACCCCCCCAGCGCCGTGCCCAGGGCCATGGCGATTTGACAGCTTAAAATGATCCAGGCAGTACGCGGATCGAGCAGGGAGAGCTGGGTGTTCTCATCAAGCGCCCCGGCGGCGACCAGCAGGGCGACGATAATGCCCATGGTCTTTTGGGCATCGTTGCCGCCATGGCCGAGGGAATAAAGCGCAGCCGAGACCAGCTGCCCCTTGCGAAAGAGCTTGTCGACGTCGTAAGGCCGCCACCGGCGAAAAAGCCAGTAGACCGCGATCATGATCACAAAACCAAGCGCCATGCCGATCAGGGGCGAGAGCGGGATGAACCGGACTGTCGCCCAGATCTTCTCCCAGCGGATCACCCCTGTGCCCTGGAAAGCGATGCCGGCCCCGGCGAAGCCGCCGATGAGGGCATGAGAGGAGCTGGTTGGCAGCCCCAGCCACCAGGTGAGAACATCCCAGACAATGGCGCCGACGAGTCCTGCAAGGACGACATAGACAAAGGCGGGATCACCAGCCTGGATGCGGACGATTTTGGAGACCGTGTCCGCCACCCGGGGCACAAAAATGAACATGGCGATAAAGTTGAAAAAAGCCGCCCAGATCACGGCATTGCGCGGTGAAAGCACGCGGGTGGAGACGACGGTCGCAATGGAATTGGCTGAATCATGAAAACCGTTGATGGCGTCAAAAATCAGAGCCATCGCGACGGTCAGGATGACGACGATCCAGGTCAGACTCATTCTCTATCTTTCCGTTAAATCAGATCCGTGGTCAGGTCAGCTCGCCGAAATGACAATGCCCTCGATGATCACCGCCACTGTATCCGCCCGGTCGGTCGATTTTTCCAGCCGCTCAAAAATATCCTTCCATTTGATGATCAGGACGGCATCCTCCTCGCGGAACAACCGCTGCAAGGCGGCGCGCAGGACCTCGTCGCCTTGATGCTCCAGCTGATGGATGGTCATGCACCGTTTGTTGATGCTCTCCTGATTCTTCAGGTCGCGCAGCTCCTGAACCGCCAGGGCGATCTCATCCGAGCAGGCCAACAGAATCTCGGCCATGGCCACCGACTCCTCGCGCATAATATGGATGTCGTACAAGCCCATGCGGATCACCGCGGCGTCGATGCAGTCCAAAACATCATCCATGGTCTTGATAAGGCGCAGGATATCGGGCCGGTCGATCGGGGTGATGAAGGTGCGGTTGAGGGCATCAATGCAGCGATGGGTGATGTCATCCGCCTCGTGCTCCCAGTCCTTGATCGCCTGGATCCCTACCTGGGTATCCACCTCACCGCGCATCAGACGCAGCAGTTCGCGGCTGGCCGTCTGTACAATCCGGGCGTGGTCCGCAAAACTGTCAAAAAAAGCATACTCTTTCGGCAACAGGCTCTTGAACATCGTCTTCTCTCCGCAATATCATTTGCTGCCGGAGACCGCGGCGGCGCCGCTGCCCCCGGTCATGGATACTCAATCAGGCTCTCGATGCGCTCATGCACCAGATCGCTCAACTCCTGCAATTCAAGCCCCTTGAAGTTCTCGTAGGGGATGGGATCACCAACCTTCATCTTGAGCGGGCCCGGCTTGACGATCCATCCCATCCTGGGCTTGAATCTGAACAAACCGGACAGGCCGATGGGGACGATATCCACGCCGGCGATCTGGGCCAGACGAAAGGGCAGCTTCTTGAAAGCGCCCAACCGGCCGGTACACGTACGCGTTCCCTCCGGCATAATGATGATCGATTTGCCCCCGCGGATCTGGCTGGCCGCCTTCTCAAGGCTGCTCCAGGAGGAGTGGATGCTCCCACGTTCGATCGGTATATTGCCGATGCTGCGCACAAACCAGCCGATCAACGGCCAGCTGAAATGTTCAGCCGCCTCAACACCCCGCGCGTAATTGGGTATGTATCCCCCGACCAGGGGGATATCGAAAAGGCTGACATGATTGGGCATGAAAAGATAGGTCTTGTGCGGATCGAGCTTGTCCACCCCCTCCACGGTTGCTCGTCCGCCGAAGACGCGGACAATCAGGCGCAGAAGAGCCCGGCCCGGACGGTTATAGATGCGCACCGGCAGTGTCACCGCCATGAGGATGATCATCAGCAGGGCCGGCACGGCGATCGCCAGCCCGAAAATCCAGATAAATATTGAGGAAATCTTTTCCAGCACACGCGCCTCTTCCGGCAATTGGCCAGCTATATGGAGCCTGCGTCCCCGCAGGCCTTTATCAACGGCTGCCCTTGGCTTGATCTCAACAGCTACCCACGGTCTCACGAGGGCAGCACACCCATACGCCCTCGCCCGGGAACAGCCGAGGTGGTGGATTAATGGCCGGAATGGTACCGGCCCGGCATGAAATGGTAATTTCAGACGATAAATTACCACTTTCACGCTTTTGTTCCAAGGAGAATTATCACAAGGAGGAGGCGGGGCCCGATCCAGACAGGGGATGGATCATCCGAAACGGCCCTCGATGTACTCGGCGGTGCGTTTGTCGAGCGGGCGGATGAAGAGATCCTCGGTGCGGCTGTGTTCGATCAGCTCGCCCATGAGCATAAAGGCGCATTCGTGGCTGACGCGCTTGGCCTGCGCCATGTTGTGGGTGACGATGATGATGGTATAGCGGCCGGCCAGCTCGAGCATCAACTCTTCCACCTGGCGGGTCGCCTCCACATCCAGCGCCGAGCAGGGCTCATCCATGAGGATGATCTCCGGCTTGAGGGGCAGCAGGCGGGCGATGCAGAGCTTCTGCTGCTGATCGAGCGAAAGGGATGTGGCCCGGGACTTCTGTTTGTCCTTGAGGTCCATCCACAGTCCGACATCCGTGAGGGCCTGCTCGACGGCCTCGTCGAGTGCAGAAGCATTCAACCTGGCGGGGCTGTGAATATGCAGGCCGAAGACGATGTTCTCATAGACCGAAAGAGGAAGGGGATTGGGGCGCTGAAAAACCATCCCCACACTCTTGCGCAGTTCGATGAGCGAGACATCCTCATCATAGATATTTTTGCCGAGCAGGCGGATCTCACCCGTGGTGGTGACATTGCCGTAGCGCTCGTTGACACGATTGAAGCAGCGCAGCAGGGTGGTCTTGCCGCAGCCGGAGGGGCCGATCAGGGCGGTGATCAATCCATTACGCGCCTTGAAGCTGACGGAACGCAGGGCCTGGAATTCCCCGTACCAGAGGCTGAGATCGCGGGTGACGATGCTGTAGGCGAGGTCGCTCATCCGAAAATCCCGTTGACATAATCGTAGGTCTTTTGCTGTGCCGGGCTGTTCGAAAAGATGACCTCCGAGCGGTCCAGCTCGATGATATCGCCCTCGAAAAGGAACATCGTGCGGTCGGCGAGCCGGCGGGCCTGCTGGACCAGATTGGTGACCAGAATGATGGTCATCTGCTGGCGCAGCTCCTTGAGCACCTCCTCGATGCGCATGGTCGTGACCGGATCAATGGCGATGGAAAATTCATCGAGGCAGAGGATTTCCGGCTGGTGGGAGAGGGCGCGCGCGATGGTGAGGCGCTGCTGCTGTCCGCCCGAAAGCCTGGTTCCCAGGGTATGCAGACGATCCTTGACCTCATCCCAGAGCGCCGCCTGGCGCAGGCAGCGCTCGACGATATCGTCAATTGACCCCTTCTGCCTGATGCCGCCCATGCGCGGCGCGAAGGCGACATTGTCATAGATGGTCAGGGGCAAGCCGACCGGCAGGGGGGCGACCATACCGATCTTGCGCCGCAATTCATAGACATTCCTGACCTTGCCGACCTCCTCGCCGTCGACAGTGATCGAACCACTGTAGCGAGCCCCTGCAGTGAATTCGAGGGTGCGGTTGATCGCGCGCAACAGACTCGTCTTCCCCGATTGCGCCGGTCCGATGATGCCAAAAATCTCGTTGCGCAAGATCTCAAAGGAGATGCCGTGCAGCACCTCATGCTGTCCGTAAGAAAGACGCAGCTCCCGCACCCCGATTTTCGGCGTCTGCTCTACCATTTCTTCTTCCCGCGCAGCTTGATGCGAAGGAGGATGGCCAGGGCATTGAAAAGCAGCACCACCCCGAGCAGGACCACGGCTGTGCCGTAGGTCAGGGCGTCGGGCACATCCGGAACCTGGGTGGAGATGGTGAAAAGATGCATCGAGAGAGCCATGCACTGGTCGAGAAGGCCATAGGCGAAGGGATCGCCGGTCTGAATCGCCTTGAAAAAGACCGCCCCCGTGAACATCACCGGCGCTGTCTCCCCGGCCGCGCGCGAGACCTGAAGGATGACGCCGGTGAGGATGCCGCTGATTGAATTGGGCAGCACCACATTCCGGATGGTCTGCCAGCGCGTCGCCCCGACATTCCAGCAGGCCTCACGGAAGGAATGTGGCACCGCCGCCAGGGCTTCCTTGGTGCTGGCGATGATCACCGGCAGGGTCATGATCGCCAGGGTCAGAGAGGCGGCGAGGATGGAGCGGCCGATGCCGGCGAAAAGGACAAAAGCCCCGAGGCCGAAAAGGGCGTGGACGATGCTCGGCACACCGGCCAGATTGACGACTGCAAGATTGATGACCCGCGTCATCCAGCTCTCGCGCGAATACTCGTTCAGATAGATGGCGGCGAAAATTCCGACCGGGGTGGCGATCAGCAGCGAGATCAGGACCAGATAGATCGTGCCCAGAAGCGGGGCCCAGATCCCGCCGGAGCGCATGCCGTGGATCGGATTCTCGAGCAGAAACTCCAGGGAAAGGATCGGCGCGGCCTTGTAAAAGAGATAAAAAATGATCAGGAGCAGGGGCAGGACAATGATCACCGTCATCGTCGTGAGCAGATATTTTATTGCGCTCTCCTGCCGCTGCTTGCGCCTGGTCTGATCTGTGGCTTCAAACATGATCCGCTTCCGCTGTTATTTCCTGCCGATGCCGCGCACTATGAAATCCGCTGTGATATTGATGACAAAAGTGATGGTGAAAAGGAGGATCCCGATAATGAAGAGGACCTGATAATGATCCGAATGGACGGGAGCCTCGCCCAGCTCCGCGGCGATGGTCGCCGTCAGGGTGCGCACCGGCTCGAGCACCCCGTGCGGGATGCGGATGGAATGACCGGTGGCCATCAGCACCGCCATGGTCTCACCCACCGCGCGGCCGATGCCGAGCATCACGGCGGCGAGCAGGCCGTTGCGCGCCGCCGGCAGCAGCACCCTGAAGATCATCTGCCAGCGCGTGCAGCCCAGGGCAACGGCCGCCTCACGATAGGAATCGGGAACCGCCTTGAGGGCATCCTCGCCGATCGAGACGATGATCGGCACACTCATCAGCGCCAGGATAATCGCGCCGTTGAACATATTGAGACCGATCGGGGCGTTGAAAAGCCGGACGATCAGAGAGTTCATGATGGTCAGGCCGATGAATCCCCACACCACCGAGGGAATGGCGGCGAGAAGTTCGATGACGATCTTGAGCCCCTCCTTGAGCCGGGGAGGACAAAACTCGGAGATGAAGACGGCTGCACCCAGACCGAAAGGCACGGCAAGGAACATGGCAAGGAAGGAGACGCTGAAGGTGCCCGTGATCAGGGCCAGGGCGCCATAGCGTACATGGGTGCGTGAGGTGGGATACCACTCGATGCTGGTGAAAAACTCGCCGGCCTTGAAGCCGCTGAAAAAATAGTCGGCCCCCTCGCGGAAGACAAAGATGAAGATGGCAAAGACAAAAAAGATGGCACTGACGCCGCACAGCCAGATAAAGCGTTCGATGAGCCACTCCTTCAACGGCTCCAGGTGCCGGCGGCCGGGGGTCATGGTTGATGCTCCTCACCTTGCGCCGGAGCATGGCTCCCCGTACGGGAAAGCGAGACATAGCCGGAGCGCACGACCAGATCCTGGCCCTCGGGGGAGTGAATCCACTCCAGATAATCCCTGAGCTCCCCTTCGGGCTCGCCCAGGGTATACATGAAGAGAGGGCGGGCGACGGGGTAAATGCCCTTTTGGGTATTCGGCACCGTGGGGGCGTAGGCGGTCTCGCCGTGCTTGCGGGCGATACGCAGCATGCGCACCCGGTCGGTCGCATACCCCATGCCGCTGTAGCCGATGGCTCCAGGCGTCCGCGCCACCAGTTCAACCACATCCTTGGAACCGTGCATGTCGATGGTGCCGAGACGAAAATCACGCGTCTTGCCAAGCACCGCCTCCCGGAAATACTCATAGGTGCCGGAATTGGACTGGCGGCTGATAATGATAATTTTATCACGCTTGCCATCGGGAGGCTGCACGCCGAGATCGCTCCAGCGCTCGATCCTCCCTCTTTCGCCATAGATTTCCGCCAGGTCTTCGAGGGTGATCTCGTGGAGGGGATTCTGCAGATTGACGAAAATGGCCAGGGCATCATAGCCGACCAGATGCTCAACCGGATCCTTGCCGGTATTCTGCCGGGCCCTCTCCCGTTCAGCAAAAGTCATCTCCCGGCTGCAGTTGGCGATATCCGCCGTACCGTTGATCAGGGAGGCAATGCCGGTTCCTGAACCGCCGCCGGAGACCTCCACAGAGACCGCCGGCTTGATTCGCACATACTCCTCGGCCCAGGCCTGGGCGAGATTGACCATGGTATCGGAGCCGCTGTTCTGAATGACCTGCTTCTGCCCCGCGCCTTGCTGGCCGGGCTGGCGTCCGCGCAGACAACCCGCAGCCAGCAGCAGCGCGAGCAGGAGAGGCAGAAGGCTGAATGGTCCTTTCATCTTCATCATCGAATCAACGTCTATTGGTTTAGTCCGGAGCGGTACTGATCATGGCCGATGATGGCCTGGACAAGATCCCGCAGGTGCTGGGAGATTTCAGTATAGGCCTGGTCGAAGCGTTCAACGATCGCCTTCGCCGATCCCCCTTCCTCGGCAGGGTCGGAAATCGGCCACTCAAAGACAACGCAATTGGAGAAATGGGCGGGGATCCGCTTGCGCACCTTTGTGTTGAGCGCGACGATGATATCGACGGGCAGGGTGTCGAGAAACACGCTGAAATCCTTGGGCTCGTAGCCCTCGAGGTCGAAGCCCCTTTCCAGGAGATAGCGCCGCACCGCCGGCTTGATCTCCCCGGCGGGTTCAAGCCCCGCACTGGAAAAAGCGAAATGGCCGATTGACTGGGCCCGGCCGATCGCCTCGGCCATCTGGCTGAGTGAAGAGTTGTCGGTATCGACGAAGAGAATGCGGAAGAGGTCGCTGTGCCGGTGCTTGATAAACTGGCCTGTGGACATGTAGATCACTTCTTCGCAGATATTCTTGGCCTGGTCGGTGGTTCTTTCCAGGCGGCGGGCCACTGTCATCAGGGGGGCCATACCCTCCAGCGCCAGTTGCCCCTCCTCCTGCCATTGGATCAGCTTGGCATTGATGGCGTTGCGCATCTCATCGGCGATATCCTCCTTGACCATAAGCCGGCGCGCCTTTTCCACATCATTTTCCAGAAAGGCCTCGACGCAGTCATGGAACATGGAGATCGCGACATCAGCGAGTTCGAGAAAATCATCCAGCGGGGGGATCGGCTGCATGGGCAAAAGGTCGAGGACCTGGCGGGCGATGCTCTCGGCGTAATCGCCGATCCGTTCCAGCTCCCGGATAATCTTGATGGTGGCGAAAACAAAGCGGAGATGAATCGCCACCGGCTGCTGACGCACCAGAAACTCCAGGCAAAGACGGTCCAGCTCGATTTCCAGGTCATCGACGCAGCGATCGCGCAGGATGACCGTATAGGCCAGCTGCCGGTCGCGGCGCATGAGGGCGAGGATGGCATTGCGCAGCCCCCCCTCGTCGAGCATCGCCATCTCCTTCGTCTTCCGCTTGAGCAGGGCGATGTCCCGTTGCAGACTCTGTTCATAACGCGATTCGCCATGCGGAGTCACCATGATTACCTCTTCTGGATGGATCGTTCATGACCGGCGCGTTCAGACGACGCAGAATAAATATATTAAAGTATACTTTTGACGGTAAAATGGCAAGCTAAATTTGCACTTGGATCTCACGGGAGCCCGGCCAGGGCCTTTTGCAGATTGAGCCTCCCGCCGGTGACGGAGAGTCCGTTGAAGGAGAGGAGTGGATCGACGCTGCTCAGGAGCCGCTGCTTGAGCTGCAGATCGGTCAGTCCGGGATCGCGCGCCAGCAGCAGTGCCGCCGCACCCGAGACATGGGGCGCCGCCATCGAGGTGCCGGAAAAAACCGCATAGCCGCCCGGAACCGTCGAATAGATCTCCTTGCCGGGTGCGGCCAGATCCACTGTGGTGGCCCCCCAGTTGGAGCCTGGGACCGCGGCCAGAGCGTTCGAACAGGAAAAGCCACAGTCGTCGGTGTTGTCGTCGGATTCACCCCAGAGCGCCCGCTGATCGCCATGGTCCGTTGCCGCGACCGAGACGATGTTTTCGAGAGCCAGGCATGCCGGGTACTGCGGCGAGACATCCGCATTCACGCCGTCATTGCCGGCGGCCGCCACGACCAGAATATTATGGTTATGGGCATAATCGATCGCCTGCTCGAGAAAGATTGATTTGTCCGGACCGCCCCAGCTCAGGTTGAGGATGCGCGCGCCCAGACCAACAGCGTATTCGATTCCGTCAATGGCAACGCCGACATTCCCGTCCCCGGAGGAATCGAGAACCCGGATGCCCACCAGCCGGACCTGCCAGCAGACTCCGGTCACGCCGAGACTGTTATTGCCCACCGCGCCGGCAATCCCCGCCACATGGGTGCCATGCCCATTTTCATCGTAGGGATCGTTGTCCTTGGCATGAAAATCATACCCCTTCCAGTCATCGATCAGGCCGTTGCCGTCGTCATCCAGCTTGTTGCCCGTCGCCGGATCATTGGGGTCGCTCCAGGGATCCTCGCCCGGGTTGGTGTAGTCGTTGGCCTTGAGGTCAACATGGCGGTAATCGATGCCGGTGTCCATGATCGCCACCAGCACAGCGGCCGAACCCGTGGTGGTCGACCAGGCCTCGGGCGCATCGATATCGGCATCTGCCAGCCCCCCGGTCTGCCCCGTGTTGGAGAGCCCCCAGAGCTTGCTAAAAGAGGGATCGTTCGGCGTGGCAAAGGCCCTGATCCGGTAGTTGGGTTCAGCCAGTTCCACCTGATCCTGCGCGCGCAGATGCGCCACCGCCTCCTCCACCCCCATCCCGCCAGTGAGCTTGAGCCGGTGCATCGCCAGAGAGGGAGAAAACGAGAGCACCCGGGCCTCCACCGCGGCTGTCAGGACGGAAACGGCCTTCGCGCTGGTAGCCGGCTTGAATCGCACCAGCACCTCATCCTCGACGTAAGCGGGAGCAGTCGTCGAACGCATTCCAGCACTCAGGGCGATGAAGAAAATCAACAGGATGATCAAATAGAGTAAACGTCTCATAAAGACCTCCGGAAAGAGAGGTTATAGCTGCTCAAAGGCTCGGGAATGGCAGAAGCGGGAATGATACGGCGCAGGAAAGTTTAATAGCCCCAGAGCGACTCGTAGCGGATTTTGTTGTCTTTAATACCTTTTTCCAGCAGCTGATCGGTCAGGGCAGTGATCATGGCAGGTGGACCGCAGAGAAAGTAGGTGGTATTGGCGGGATCGGGGAGGTAGGCGGCCGCCAGATCCGCGCTCAGCCAGCGCCTCTCGCCCGGCCAGGGGGCCTCCGGCGCCAGATTGGTCATGGTGGGTATGTAGGTGAACCGGGCTTCAGCCTGAGCCAGCCCGGCGAAAAGCTCATGCCAGGCGCTGCTCTCGGGGTCCGCATTGCCGTAAAAAAGAAATGTGGGGGCCTTGAAGCCGGCGTGTACGCCGTGCATCAGCATGCTCCTGAAGGGGGTGATGCCGATCCCCCCGGCCAGATAAGCTGCGCTCTCGACCTCCGGATCATAGACAAACTGGCCGTTCGGCCCGAGATATTCGAACAGGCTCCCCGATGCCAGCCGCTGCAAGGTCTGCTTGTAGCCGCTCCCGCTCAAACGGGTCGCAAAGCGAAGCTCGGGCTCATGAGGCGCTGAGGCGATGGTGAAAGTGCGGCGTGGCCCCTTCGGATCGGGAAATAGAAGCTCCGGAACCTTGAGATTAAGATTCTGTCCCGCCAGAAAGGCAAAACCCTCCGGCCGGTTAAAGGTCAACTCGATAGTGCCGCGGGCGATCTCCTCCACTCGGCTCAATTCCAGCCTGTGATCCATGACTCCTCGAAAATAGCTCAACCTCTGCTCTTCTTGCGGCCTCTCTGGGGGCGGCGAAACGGAGCTCCAGCCTCCATCTTCTTCGGCCTCTCCTCGTGCTCCTTGGACACTAAAACAAAGTCGATCAGCCTTTCATTCCGGTCCACACGCGAGATGCGCACCCGCACCTTGTCGCCGAGGGCGTAAACGCGGCCGCCCCGCTGCCCGACCAGCCGGTAGCCGGAGGGCTCGTAAATATAATAGTCGTCCTCCAGACCGGAAATATGCACCAGTCCGTCGACGAGGAATTCCGGCAGGGTGATGAAGATGCCAAAGGGGACGATGCGGCTGATAAAGCCATCGTGTTCACTGCCGAGATGGCCCTCCATGTACTCGATCTGTTTGAGCTTGATCGAAGCACGCTCAGCCTCCGCGGCACGCACCTCGTTTTCGCTGGCCTCCCGGCATTGTTCCGCCAGCCGCCCGGTCAGGGCCTCCATCTCCTCCACAACGCGGTTGGCACAGTAGCCCTTGAGCAGACGATGGACCATCAGGTCCGGATAACGGCGGATGGGCGAGGTGAAATGGGTATAATGGCTGTAAGCGAGCCCAAAGTGGCCGGGATTCTCCGGGCTGTAGCGGGCTTTCATCATTGTGCGCAGAAGGGCATCCTGGAGAACGACATTTGCGGGGTGGCGGCGGATGGCGGCCGCCAGCTTCTGGAAATAGTGGGGGGTGATCTTTTTCGGCAGTTCCTGCACGATGCCGAACTGAGCCAGCAGCTCGAGCAGACCCGCTACCTCCTCGCGCTCGGGCTTTTCATGGATGCGATAAACAAAGGGCGGCGCCTCCGGCAGCCCGGCCGCCATCTCGACTCCCACATGGCGGGCCACCGTCTCGTTGGCCATCAGCATGAACTCCTCGATGAGGCGATGACTCTGCAGCCGCTCGCGCCTTTTGAGAGCTGTCGGGTGACCCTGCTCATCAAGGATGACCTGCACCTCCTGGCTCTCGAAATCGATGCCGCCGCGGGCTTCACGGCGGCGGATCAGCAGCGCCGCCAGCTCCCACATCTTCCGCAGCAGGAGGGGGATCTCATCATCCCCGCTTCCATCGATCATCGTCTGGGCCTGTTCATAGGTCAGCCGCCTGCGGCTGTGGATGATGCTTTCACGGAAAGTGTAGCCCAGCAGGGCCCCAGCCGGGGAGAGCTCCATCAGGACCGAATAGCAGAGCTTCTCCTCCCCCTCGACCAGGCTGCAGAGACGGTTGGAGAGGTGCTCCGGCAGCATCGGGATGACCCGGTCCACCAGATAGACCGAAGTCCCGCGCGCCTCGGCCTCCGCATCGATCGCTCCGCCCGGCGCAACATAATGACTCACATCGGCGATGTGGACGCCCAGCTCGAGACGGCCGTTGGCGAGGGCACGCAGCGAGACCGCGTCATCAAAGTCCTTGGCGTCCGCCGGATCGATCGTGAAAATCGGCCAGTCACGGCAATCGAGGCGCCGCTCATGCTCGCCGGACGGAATCGCTGCCCCCAGCCTGGCCGCCTCCGCCTCCACCTCCGGCGGGAACTCGGAGGCGAGGCTGAAGCCGTGGATGATCGAGAGGACATCGACCCCTGGATCATCGGCGAAACCGAGCACATGGGTGATGTGGCCCTCGGGATTCTGATGGGGGGAGGGCCAGCGGTCGATGACCACGACCACTTTCTGCCCCTCCTCGGCTCCCGACCCTTCCGGCTCGGGGATAATGATGTCGGTCTGGATCTTGATGTCATCTGGCACCACATAGCTGTACTTGCGCCCCCAGCGCAGGGTGCCGACGATGCGGTCGCGCCCGCGCTCGACAATCTCGATCACTTGTCCCTCCGGACGTTCCCCCTGCCGGCTTGCGAAAAGCCGCACCCGCACCCGGTCCCTGTGCAGCGCCGAGCCCATCTGTTTGGTGCTCACAAAGATATCCTCGCGCCCGTCATCGCGCGTGACAAATCCATAGCCCTGTGAATTGACCCGCAGTATCCCGGTGACCACTGGCGACTGGCTGGCCGAGCCGAAACGGTTGCTGCGCAGCTTGAGAATGGCGCCCTCCTGCACAAGCCGGCGCAGGGTCTTGCGCAGCTCCAGATACTCCTCCTTGCCGATCCCCAGCTGCCGGGCCAACTCCTTGGCCTTGAAGCTCTTCTGCGGCTCCCGCGCGAAAAGGGCCGTCACTTCGGCGCCAAGATCTCTTCCTGCGGATGATTTTGCCATGCTCGTCCTCACTGATTGTATTGCGTCGCCCGGAAACGCAGCGGCCCGAAGTCGATTCGGGCCGCTGGCGATTCTCTGTTAATTTTTGTCAAATGGACAAATCATCCGGATTATAGGCAATGGCGGGATGCTTGTCCATCTCCCGGCGAAAGATTGCGATGATCTCCGCCAGCCGCTCACGGCTCTTGGCCTCAAAGCGCAGCACCAGGACCGGCTGGGTATTGGAAGCGCGGATCAATCCCCAGCCGTCGCCGAAGAGAACCCGGGCGCCGTCGATGGTGATGGTCTCGTGGTCTGCACTGAAGCTCTTGACCATGCTCTCAATGATGGCGAATTTCTCCTGGTCCGGGCAGTCGACCCGGATTTCCGGGGTGGAGACAAAAAGCGGCAGCTCATCCACCAGCGCGGAGAAGGGACGCTCACTCCCGGCCAGGATGCGCATGAGGCGGCCGGAGGCGTAGAGGCCGTCGTCGAAGCCGAAAAACTCGTCGGCGAAAAACATATGGCCGGACATCTCGCCGGCAAAGGGGGCGTGGATCTCCTTCATCCTGGCCTTGAGCAGAGAGTGCCCCGTCTTGTACATCATGGGTACCCCGCCAAGACGGCTGATCTCTTCGGGGAGCATCTGCGAGCACTTGACATCGAAGATAATGGTGCTGCCGGGATGATTGGCCAGCACCTCGCGGCTGAGCAGGGCCATCAAGGCATCGGCATAAACCAGGCGGCCGCGGTCATCGACGATGCCGACCCGATCGGCATCCCCATCGTAGCCGATGCCCAGATCCGCCTTTTCCGCCAGTACCAGCTGGCGCAGGTCCTGCATGTATTTGGGCACGGTGGGATCGGGCAGATGGTTGGGAAAATGACCATCCGGATCGCAGTAAAGCGGCACCACTTCGATCCCCAGACTGCTCCACAGCTCCGGGGCGATAGGCCCGGCTGTGCCGTTGCCGGCATCGATCACCACCTTGAGCTTGCGCGGAAAGGCGAACTTGGCGCGCATCATCTCCATATATTCGGGGATGATGCTCTTCTCAGTGACGTGGCCGCTGCTGGTGCGCACATAGCCATTGCGGAGGATGATCTCTTTCAGCTCCTGAATGGCCACGCCATAGAGGGAGGCCAGCCCCTCGCACATCTTGAAGCCGTTGTACTCGATCGGATTATGGCTGCCGGTGATCATCACACCACCATCGGTCTGATAATGGAGGATGGCGTAATAGAGGACGGGTGTCATCACCTCGCCGACCAGATAGACATTCAGGCCAGTGGTGACAATCCCGTCGATGAAAAGCTTGGCGAGATGGGGCGAGGTCAGTCGCACATCATGTCCGATCACCACCAGCGTGTGGCCCCGTTTGGCCATCCAGGTGCCGTAGGCCCGGCCGAGATTGTAGGCCACATCATTGGTCAGATCAGTCTTGACGATGCCGCGAATGTCATATTCGCGGAAAATTCCTTCATTCATGATCGCCTCCCGGGGAGAAGAGATGGACGAGTCGTTCCCTGCCGGCCAGATCGCGAAAAAACTCCGCTCCTGCAAAACCGGCCTGTTTAAATATTGCCACAACGGCTGCGGACATGCCGTCGCCAAATTCGATCAAGGCTTCCCCGCCTGTTTTGAGCAGCATTGGCAGCATCTGCGCCAGGCTGCGGTAGGCATCCAGCCCATCCTCCCCCCCGAGCAGGGCCTCGCGCGGCTCGTGATCGCGGATCTCCGCCGCCAGCCCCGCCCAATCGCCACTGCGGATATAGGGCGGATTGGAAACCGCCAGATCGAATCCCCCCCGCCATGCGGACAGGGGCGAATTCCTGAAATCGTGTTCCACCAGTTCGACCCTGCTGCTGACACCGTGGGCTGCACTGTTGCGCTCTGCCCACTCCAGTGCAACCGCCGAGAGATCGACCGCGACCAGGCTGGCCTCCGGCACATTCTTCGCCAGGGAGACGGCGATGCAGCCGGTTCCGGTGCCGAGGTCGATGATGCGGACCATGCCCTCCCTGGCAGCGACCGCCCGGGCCCGCTCCAGAGCCTTCTCGACCAGCAGTTCGGTCTCCGGACGGGGGATGAGGACACCCGGCCCGACGGCAAAAGGGAGCGACATGAACTCGGTCTCGCCGAGCAGGTACTGCAAGGGCTCATGCGCGACCAGGCGCAAAAAAAGCTGCTTGTAATGAGCCAGCTCTGCCGGTGTCAGGGGCCGGTCGAACTGCAGATAGAGATCGACGCGGCGCAGCTCGAGCACATGAGCGAGGAGCCGCTCCGAGAGCAGACGGCTGTTTTCAAAACCCCGAGTGGCCAGATAGTCACTGCTCCACTGGATCATCCGGAGCAGGGTCCATCCCTGTATGCTTGCGTTCTCAGCCACCCGCAGCCCTAGTTCATCGTCTTGAGCATCTCGGAGCGGTCAGCAATTTGCAGCTGCTCGACGAACTCGTCGATATCGCCCTGCAGAACGGCATCCAGCTGGTAAAGGGTCAAACCGATGCGATGATCCGTGACCCGGTTCTGCGGAAAATTGTAGGTGCGGATCTTGGCGCTGCGGTCGCCGGTGCTCACCATCGAGCGCCGTGAGGCCGTCAGCTTGGCCTGCTCCTCCGCCAGGGCCAGATCGTAGAGCCGGGCGCGCAGCACCTTGAGGGCCTTGGCCTTGTTCTTGTGCTGCGACTTTTCATCCTGACAGCTCACCACCAGTCCGGTGGGAAGATGGGTAACCCGCACCGCCGAATCGGTCGTGTTCACACTCTGGCCGCCGGGGCCGGAAGAGCGAAAAACATCGATGCGCAGATCGTTGGGATTGATCTCGACATCGATCTCCTCGGCCTCGGGCAAAACGGCGACGGAGGCCGCAGAAGTATGAATGCGTCCGCTCGCCTCGGTCTGCGGCACCCTCTGCACCCGGTGTACACCCGCCTCGTATTTCATCTTGCCATAAACATCCCTGCCCGAAAGGGCAAAGATCACCTCACGGAATCCGCCGATCCCCTGGGCGTTGATGCTCATTACCTCGAGGGTCCAACCCTGTCGCTCGGCGTAGTATTGATACATCCGGAAGAGGTCGCCGGCAAAAAGACCGGCCTCATCGCCACCCGTCCCGGCGCGGATCTCGATGATCGCATCGCGCGCGTCTTGGGGATCCTTCGGGATCAGCAGCCACTTGAGCTTCTCTTCCAGTTCATCCCGCTCGGCGCTGAGCTCTTCCATCTCGGTCCTGGCCATTTCAGCCAGTTCGTCATCCCCGCCCTCCTCAATCACTTTTTCGTCGCCCGCGATGTCCCGCTCGATCTTGAGGAGGCGCTGGTAGGGTTGGACGATTTCGGAGAGATCGGACTCCTCTCTGGCCAGATCGCGGAGGAGGTGCGGCTTGGCCAGCACCTCCGGATCACTGAGCTTTCTTTGCACCTCGAAAAACCGGGCAGCGATCGCTGCAAGCTTTTCCTTCACGGCCGCCTCCCCTATGCCACCATCTCGACCGGCGACGGACCTGCCTGCACCTCCTGGCCGAGAGCGCAGCGCAGGGCCACCATCGCGACCTCGATCTGCTGCTCGTCCGGCTCGTTGGTGGTGATCCTCTGCAGCCAGAGGCCGGGGAGGATGAAGGCACGCACGAGAGCGAAGCGCTGGGCCCTTGCCGAGAACTTGATCAACTCGTAGGAGAGGCCGCCGATGACCGGCACAAAGGCGATACGGATGAGACGGTCGGCGACAGTCTCCGGCTTGCCCAGAAACATAAAGACCAGCACGCTCACCACCATGACGATGAGAAGAAAGCTGGTTCCACAGCGGGGATGAAAAGTCGTGAAGGGCATCGCCCCGGCCGGGGTGAGAGGCTGATTGTTCTCATGGGCAAAAATGGATTTGTGCTCGGCGCCGTGATATTCAAAGACCCGCTTGATCTCCTTCCAAAGGGAGATGAGGTAGATATAGGCCAGAAAGAGGACAAGACGGATCACCCCGTCAACCAAATTAAAGGCCCAACCGCTCTCGAATCCGAGCAGATCGGTGAGAATCAGGGGAAGATAAAAGAAAAAGGCGATGCCCAGGGCGAGGGAAAAGAGGATGGTCACTCCCATCCAGACATCGTTCCACCGGTTCTCGCTGCGCCCGGCCTTGCCAGTGCCCCCGTTCTCCTCCATCATGGCGATATCCCCTGAAAAATTGAGGGCCTTGACGCCGAGGAAAAGGGATTCAATGAGCAGCACCGCTCCCCGAAAAACCGGCAGATTCAGCACCTTGAACCTTTTAACGATCGATTTGAACGGGGTGCATTTCAGAACAATGCCCCCGTCCGGCTTGCGCACAGCCATGGCCACGACATCCTTGCCGCGCATCATCACTCCTTCGATGATCGCCTGCCCGCCGACGGCCAGAGATTCCTGCTCCTTCATCCGTGGTACCCGTTTATGGTTTTGGATTAAAATAAAAAACGGAAGTCCCGCCTTGTCGGCAGGATGGCTTCCGTTCTGTTATGTCTATGGAAAAAGCTATGACTGCTTGTTGGGCAGATTGTACCTGCGTCGGAACTGTTCGACCCGGCCGGCGGTATCAAGCAATTTCTGTTTTCCGGTAAAGAAGGGATGGCAGCTGGAGCAGATATCCAGCTTCTCGTCGCCGACGGTGGTGCGGACCTTGAAGGTGGCTCCGCAGGCGCAGGAAACGGTGCTCACTTCATATTTGGGATGAATACCCTTTTTCAATGTATGGCCTCCGGTTCATTATGCCGTTAAAATTTTGCGAAAATAAATATACAAAAACGAATCGGCAATTGCAAGAAAAACCTTTGCGGCTACATGCTCATCGAATCGAGAAACTGCTTGTTTGATTTCGAACCCTGCATCTTGGAGAGGAGGAACTCCATCGCTTCGACCGGTGTCAGCTCGGCCAGAAGCTTGCGCAGAATCCAGACCCGATTCAGCTCCTGGTCGCCGAGCAGCAGCTCTTCCTTGCGCGTGCCCGAGCGGTTGACATCGATGGAGGGGAAGACACGGCGGTCGGAGATGCGCCGGTCGAGCACCAGTTCCATATTGCCCGTGCCCTTGAACTCTTCGAAAATGACCTCGTCCATGCGGCTGCCGGTGTCGATGAGGGCGGTGGCGATGATGGTCAGACTGCCCCCCTCCTCGATGTTGCGGGCCGCGCCGAAAAATCGTTTGGGACGATGCAGGGCGTTGGCGTCGACACCGCCGGAGAGGATCTTGCCACTGTGCGGCACCACGGCGTTGTGGGCGCGCGCCAGACGGGTGATGCTGTCGAGCAGAATGCAGACATCCTTGCCATACTCAACCAGGCGCTTGGCCTTCTCCAGCACCATATCGGAGACCTGCACATGGCGCTCCGCCGGCTCATCGAAGGTCGAGCTGATCACCTCCGCCTTGACAGAGCGCTCCATGTCGGTCACTTCCTCCGGACGTTCGTCGATGAGCAGCACGATCAGCTTCATTTCGGGATGGTTGGTGGTGATGGAGTTGGCAATTTTTTGCAGCAGGGTGGTCTTGCCGGTCTTGGGCTGGGCGACGATCAGGCCGCGCTGGCCCTTGCCGATCGGGGTGAGCATGTTCATGATGCGCATCGAAATCTCGCCTGCTGTGGTCTCCAGGTTGATGCGCTGATGGGGGTAGAGGGGGGTGAGGTTGTCGAAAAGGATGATACTTTTTGCCTCTTCCGGGTTCTCAAAGTTGACCGCCTCGACCTTGAGCAGGGCGAAAAAGCGCTCATTCTCCTTGGGCGGCCGAATCTGTCCGGAGACCGTGTCGCCCGTCCTCAGCCCGAAGCGCTTGATCTGTGAAGGGGAGACGTAAATGTCATCCGGCCCAGGCAGATAGTTGAAATCGGGGGAGCGGAGAAATCCGTAGCCATCCGGCAGGACCTCGAGAACTCCCTCAGCGAAGATCAGCCCCTCCTTCTTGGTCTGCTCCTCCAGAATCTTGAAAATCAATTCCGATTTGCGCAGACCTGTGCAGCCCGTGATGCCCATGTCCTGAGCCAGCTTGTTCAGCTCGGCGATCTTACGCGCCTTGAGTTCAGCAATATCCATTGACGCCTCTTGTCGGTAAAGTTATACTGGAATTATTGTGCATATTATTATGGGAGAAAAACGGTGCGCGCCATGCAAGGGATCAGACACGGTCAGCAGCAATGAGAAACTACCCCCCCGGGGAATCACCACCCTAAAGTCTTAAAGGCTGTACAGTGCAGGAGATGATCCGGAATGAGGACGAGGATGGCCGGCGATGCGCAGGAATGGAGATCAGTGAATGGCCTCTTCGCTTTCCGCCATGAAAAAGTGCGCCTTGTTCATATCAAACTGGACCCGATAATCCGCGCGCACGCTCGGACGGGATTGCACGTTCATCCGCGCCACCAGCGACTCCCCGCCGTTGGCCAGATAGACAAAAATCTCGTTGCCCATGGGCTCCACCACTTCAACCCGGCACAGGGCGCTCATCTCCGGTATCTGGGCTGGAGCGAGATCATATTCGCTCAAATCTTCGGGGCGAATGCCGAGCACGACCGGCCGGCCGGTGTGGGCCGCAAGCCGCCCGCTCCGGGAATCCGGAATGCGCAATTTCATCCCCGCCGTCCGGAAGAAAAGCCCCTCGTCGCGGACGATCTCGCCGTTGATGAAATTCATCGCCGGGCTGCCGATAAAGCCCGCAACAAACTTGTTGACCGGCGCATCATAAAGATTCATCGGGGTGTCAATCTGCTGGACCTTGCCATCTTTCATTACCACGATGCGATCCCCCATCGTCATGGCTTCGGTCTGATCATGCGTGACGTAGATCATCGTGGTCTCAAGCCGTGTATGCAGTTTGGAGATCTCTGTGCGCATCTGCACGCGCAGCTTGGCATCCAGATTGGAAAGCGGCTCATCAAAGAGAAACACCTTGGGCTTGCGCACGATCGCTCGGCCGACAGCCACGCGCTGCCGCTGCCCGCCCGATAGCTGCTTGGGCTTGCGGTCGAGAAGCCCCTCGATGCTCAGGATATCCGCCGCCTCCTTGACCCGCTGTTCGATCTCATCCTTGGGATACTTGCGCAGCTTCAATCCGAAAGCCATGTTCTCAAAAACTGTCATGTGCGGATAGAGGGCATAGTTCTGGAAAACCATGGCGATATCGCGGTCTTTGGGCGGCACCTGGTTGACTACCCGGTCATCGATGCGAATCTCCCCGGCGCTGATCTCTTCCAGTCCGGCGATCATCCGCAGCGTCGTCGATTTTCCGCAGCCGGAAGGCCCCACCAGTACGATGAACTCCTTATCCCGGATATCGATATCAACGGCATCGACCGCGCGAACCTGATTGTCAAAGATCTTGCTTACCTTGTCCAGTTGAACACTCGCCAAGATTTTGCTCCCGTTCTAATGCCGTTGTAATAGTTGGGTGGATTCTCTCTTCATGAGATGAGAAGGTGCACAGTGATTGGCGGTTTTATGAAGAATAAGGTGTGTTAAAATGGGGTCGAGCAGGATTGGTTCCTGCATAATTTAGGAAGAAATAGTCATTTTGTCAAGTCCTTTATTCCCCTCAGGCTCTCACCCACCACATAGTGGGAGCCGGTGATGCAGACAACCCGCTTTGTTCCACCCCTCGCCCAGGTTATCGCCGCCCGGACCCCTTCCTGTACCGAACCGCAGGGCACCACCGGCAGCCCGGCCTCCGCCAGCGCGCCGGTGAGCTCCGCCACCGGCAGCGCACGATGGGTCGGCGCCGGCACGACGTAGATTTGGGCCACATCCCGCGGCAGTTCCCCGATCACACCCTTGAGGTCCTTCTCCTTGACCAGGCCGAGGACCAGCACCTTCTGCCAATCCGGATAGAAATGACGCCACATCCATTTCTGCTGCTGAAAACCGCCCGGATTGTGGGCCACATCGGTGATCACCCGCGGCTCTTTGAGGAAGATTTCAAAGCGGCCAGGCCAATCGACTCTCGCCAGCGCCCGCTTTAAAGGCGGGGGAAAGGGAATCACCCCGTGCCGGCCGAGCAGCTCACTGGCACAGATTGCAATACAGCTGTTGGCCACCTGGTGAGGACCCGGCAGGGGCAGCGAGAGCCCTTCGTACCGGGCACCCTCCGTCTGGGCCGAAAACTCCGAGCCCGATTCCGTGAGACGCAGGTGGCGCACCTCGACCAGGGCATCGGCCGCGTAAAGTGGGCTGTCAAGTTCAGCCGCCCGCGCGCGGATCACCTCTTCCGCCTCCGCCGGCAGTGAACCGATCACGCAGGGAACTGCCGGCTTGATGATGCCCGCCTTTTCGGCTGCGATGGCCGCGATGGTATCCCCCAAATGATCCATGTGGTCGTAGCTGATCGAGGTGATGATCGACACCAGGGGATGCAGGACATTGGTCGCATCGAGACGGCCGCCCAGTCCGACCTCGATCACCGCACTCTGCACCCCGGCGTCGGCGAAATGACGCAAGGCCAGGCCGGTCATGGTCTCGAAAAAAGTGCACTGCAGCTCTTCGATCAGCGGCCGCCAGCGCTCGACCAGTCCCACCACCGCCTCCTCGGCGATGCAGAGGCCGTCGACGCGGATGCGCTCGCGCAGGCTCTCCAGATGGGGCGAGGTATAGATGCCGCAGCGATGGCCACTCTCCTTGAGAACAGACCCCATCATGGCAGTGACCGAGCCCTTGCCGTTGGTGCCGGCGACGTGTACGGTGTCGAACTGCTCCTGCGGCGCTCCGAGTCCGGCTAGAAAACGCTCCATGCGCTCCAGCCCCAGCTTCCAGCCGAACATCTCCCGCCCCAGCAGGAAGGATTCCGCCTCTTGATAGGTCATGATTCAATCGATCCGGTAAGGTGCATTCCAGTAAAAAAGGGTCAGGCCGCGGCTGCTGCCGAACCAGACATAATCCCCATCGATGCGGAGGGTGCGGATCTCCTGAGCGGGCAGGCCGTCCTCCATGCTGTAACGAATCCAGCGCAGCCCCTCACGGTCATAACGCTGCACCCCCCGCTCCCCGGCCGCCCAGACCGAAAAACCGTCCACCTCCATCCAGTAGATCCGGCCCAACCGCTCCAGACGTTGGGCTGGCGGAGCGAACCATTCGCCGTTCCTGGCATTGAATCCGGCGATGCCGTAGCTGGTGCCGAACCAGACCTCATCTCCATAGCAGACCACAGCATCAATCTCCTGGTTCGCCGGAAAAAAGCCATCACCGTAGAATTCGCCGCTGTCGGCACTCACATTGTACCAGTACAATCCATACTCGGTGCCCACCCAGAGGGTGTCCCCCTGCGGGGCGAGAAATGAGATCCTCAGGTCGCCAAGCTGACGCGGGTCGATGATATCGACGACCAGGGAGTCCCGCCGGCCTGCGCTCGCCTTGAGAATGCGCGACAGCCCCGCTTCGCTCGCCACCCAGAGATACTCTTCGTCCAGATAGAGATGGGTGATGCGCGGATCGGAAAGGTGATCAACCTGGCTCAGGGTGCGCCAGCTGCGCCGGTCGAGATCGTAGCGCGTCAGCCCGTTGCGGGTGCCGAACCAGAAGGCCTCCTCATCAAAGGCCATGGCAGTGATGCGGTCGTCGCTGAAACCGGTGATATAGCGTGGTTCATAGTATTCGGGATTGCGGATGCCGATCTCCCATCTCGTCAACCCTCCTCCCCCCGTCTGCCCCTGATCGCCGCCGGCCCAGAGTGCGCCCTGATCAAAGGCGAGGACGTCGACAGCGTCATCCCACAGGCCGTAGGGCAGGGCCTCAAATCGGGCGGAGACCAGGTCGACGCGCGCCGCCCCCAGCCCCCAGGTGCCGATCCAGAGGGTGTTCCAGGCGTCGCGCAGCCAGCAGGTGAGTGGATAACGCCTGCCATGACTGTCGGTGATCACCCTTTCCTGTTCGTCATAATAATAACCCGGGGGTAGAAAGAGATGGGGCGGGGGTGGATCGACAGCAGCGGCCTCCCCGAACCATTTGACCTCCTCCTCCGGCCGCGGAGTGGCGCCCCACTCGAAGCCGCCTCCGCTGCTGTGGCCGGCCAGGCTGCGCCCCCGGCTGGTGACCAGGTAGATTTGATGATTGACGCCGAAACCGATGGAGCTTACGGACTCGCGGTCGTAAAAACCGATCTCGTCGTAAAAAAGATTGGTCCACACCCCGGAAGCCGGACCCAGATAGCTGATGCCCTCGCTCTGCGTGCACCACAAAAAGCCGCTGTTTTCGTCCCAGGCCACCAGTCCGATATCAGCGCTGGCCAGACCGCTGCTGACCGTGTGGGGATCCTCCCACTGCTGGCTGAAAAAATTGAAGCAGCCGATTCCCCCGGTCGTGGCCAGATAGAGACGCTCCTGTGAGAGGCAGAGGTGGCGGATATGGCGCATCGAGGACCAGGTTGTCCAATCTCCGTGGCGGTAATGGCGGTTGGTGCCGCGGATGCGCCCCTCGCTCTGGGCTGCTGCTCCCGCCACCCAGAACAAAATCAGCACCGCCGTCAACCAGCTACCCCCTCTATTCATGCTCAGAGCCATCTTCCTCATCCATCTGCAGTATTTTCGCAACCTGGCTGCGCACCCGCCACTCCTCCTGGCGTGCGAAGCGGATTTGCACCGCCATCTCCTCCTCCCCGTAGGAGGTGTTCAGAACCTCGACCACCTCATACAGTTTGGGAACCCGGGAGGCCTTTTCCAGAGGAAGCACCAGTTCATCCGTGACATAGGCGGCATCGGCGAACTCCGCCAGCCGCTCCACCAGCTGCGGCAGACCGATGCCGCGCGCTGCCGAGACGAACACACAGGGCTGCTCGGTCTCCCGCAGCCTGGCGATCACACCGGACTGGTCAAACTGGTCGATCTTGTTGAAGACCTTGAGCACCGGCCTCCCCCCAAGGTTGAGCTCCTTGAGAACCTTGTCCACGACATTCATCTGCTCGCCAAAATTGGGGTGACTGATATCGATGACGTGGAGAAGAAGATCGGCATCAGCCGACTCCTCCAGGGTGCTCTTGAAAGAGGCGACCAGGTGGTGCGGCAGCTTGCGGATGAAGCCGACCGTGTCGATCAGCAGCAGCCGGCGGCGGTTGTCCATGGGCAGGGTGCGGACCGTGGCATCGAGGGTGGCGAAAAGGCGGTCCTCAACCAGCACTCCGGCCTCGGTCAGGGCATTGAGCAGGGTCGATTTGCCGACATTGGTATAGCCGACCAGAGCCGCCTTGAAAAAATCACGACGGTTCTTGCGGCGGATCTCGCGCTGGCCGGCAATCTTTTCCAACTCCTTTTGTAAAACGGCGACCCGTTTGCGCACCAGCCGGCGATCGACCTCGAGCTGGGTTTCCCCGGGACCGCGCACCCCGATACCGCCCACTTGACGCTCGAGATGGCGCCACTGCCCGGTGAGGCGGGGCAGCAGATACTGCAGCTGCGCCAGCTCCACCTGGGTGCGGGCCTCGCGGGTGCGGGCATGTTTGGCAAAAATGTCGAGGATCAAGCCGCTCCTGTCGACGATCTTGACGCCGCACAGCTTTTCGATGTTTTTCGCCTGCGCCGGGGTGAGATCATCGTCAAAAATGATCAGATCGGCATCCTGGTAGCGGGCCGTTCGGGCGAGTTCCTCCGCCTTGCCCCGGCCGATCATGAAGGCGGGGTCCCGACGCTCCCGCTCCTGCACCACCCGCTCGATCACCTCGGCCCCCGCCGTATCAGCGAGTTGTTCCAGCTCGTCCAGATAGTCCTCTACACGCCAGGAGGGGGTCTCCCTGGTGATTAGTCCGACGATGACGGCTCGCTCTCTCTCCTGGGATTCCTTCATGATCCCCTCCGCATCTCCTGACTCTCCTTTTCCGACGGGAGTTCTCCCTTCTCGCGATAGAGGACCATCTCCAGCAGCAGAAGCAGAAGCCCGGCCAGCAGCAGTTCCCGCCAGTACTCCCGTCCGATCCGCTCCTCGCGGATAAACTGGTCGATGCGGGCCGGATCATCCACCCAGTGGAGGTGGTGGGAATCCTCGACGAGTTCCCTCTCCGCCCTTCTCAGATCCAGCTCCCGGGCCGGAATATTGACCGCCCATACCGCAAGCCGTTTGCCATCTGCTCTCAGTGAATAGAGCCCCGGAATTCCGGTGGCAGCGTGGTCGATCCACGCCCCCGATGCGGTGATCCCGGGGTGGACAAGATCCACTCCGCCGTCAGGCCGGTGTATTTCCAGCTGCTTCTGCAGCTCCTGACCGGCAAGCCGGTAACGTAAAACCTCGCCCGCAGAAAGCTCGATCCCGCGGTTCTGGCCATGCGCAGCCAGATAGCTGATGCTGCGATGGAGAAGGGGAGCAAAGATGGTTCTGTACGCCATGTCGCTCACCTCCGGCTCAAAACTGGAGGTGAAAACCAGCAGGGCGCCCTCATCGCGTCTGACTTCATACAGGTAGGGATCCCCGGTGCTGAAGGAGAGCAGGGCATGCTGGTCGGGGGCGGAAGCGGCGCGACAGGCGAAATTGAATTGGGGGCGGGCGAACTGGATCTCTGCTCCCTCAAAGATACCAGAAAATACAGGATGGGTGCCATCGACGCGGCCAAGTGAAAAATGACCCCCCTCGCCGAACGCGGCCAGCACGGGGCTGAGCCCCAGAGCCGGGGCGAGACGGGCGTTGTACCAGCCGATGTCTGTGCGTTGGCCCAGCACCAGAATGATCCCGCCCCCGCGACTGTGCCACGCCCCAATCCTCTCCACCACCGCGTCGGGCAGGCGGCTGACATCGTGCAGCAAAAGCAGCTGGAGGGAATCGATGGCCAGACCGAAGGAGCGTTCAGGCACAACGGTGAAAAGGCGCAAAAAGGCACTCGAATCGGCCGAAGATTGCAGGGCGAGCTGCAGCAGCTCGCTGCCGGCGGTCCTCTCGCCGATCACCCCGACATTGAGCCGCTCCGGCACATAGAAGGTAAAATAGCGAAGGTTATCCTCCATCAGAGCGTCATCTTCGAGCTGGACATAGCCCTCGATCCAGCCGTCGCGGTCGATGATAAACCTGAAGAGCTCCTGCGCCGTCGTCCCCCTCTCCAGCGAGACCGTCCGTTGGGCCACACGCTGGCCATGGATGAAGAGCTGCACCAGCTTGGTGCGCCCGGGCTCCTGGCCGGAGTTGGCCAGGGTCACCTCCACCTCCACCGTCTTGCCTCTTTCCAGAATGGCGGAGCGCAGCCGGACGCCGGTCACGGCCAGATTGGCGGGATGGGAAACGAGCAGCGGCACGGCGTACTGCCGCAGATGGAATTCCCGCGCCGGCAGGGAATCAGCAGCAAAGCCGGTCGCCTGCATGTCCGAGAGCAGGTAAAGTTCCTTGTTGACATTGTGGGCGGATTGAAGCAGGTTCTGTGCAAAACGCATCCCCGCCGAGATATCAGTCGCCCTGAAACTGAGAGGTGTGGCCTCGAGCCGGCGGCGGAAGGCCTGAAAATCATGAAAGGCCCGCCGCTCCGTCCCTTCTAACGTATCGGTAGTCGTGCAAAGATAGAGCTCGTCGCCCGGCTGCATCTGCTCGATGATGTGCGCCCCCGCTTCCTTGGCCGCCGCAAAGAGGCTCTCCCCCTGCTCTTCGAGCGCCATGCTCGCCGAGTTGTCGAGCAGAAGGACCGCACTTGTGCGGGAACGGGCCCCGGAACCGGATTGGGTGCGGCAGGTCGGGCGGGCGAAGCCGAGCACAAGAAAAAGCACCGCCAGGGTGCGCAAAAGAAGGAGCAGGATCTGACGTATCTTGATGCGCCGGATTTTCTGGTTCTGCAGCTGCTTGAGGAAGCGCAGGGAGCTGAAGGGGATGGGTTTGGCCCGGGCTCTGGTGAAGAGGTGGATGAGGATGGGCAAGGCCACTGCAGCCAGCCCCATCAATATGGCAGAATTAAGAAAATTCAATCGATGGATGACTCTGGATTAGGATACAGGAGGAAACAGACTCTCCTCAACAAGGGCGCACCAGATGTGGATGATGGCGATATGCCCCTCCTGAATGTGCTGGGAGCTGCGCGCCGGCATCACCAACGCCAGATCGGAGAGGCCGGCCATCTCACCGCCGCTTCGTCCCGCCAGGGAGAGAACCTGCATGCCTTGCGCCCGAGCCGCAGCGATAGCCTCCAGAACATTGGGTGAATTGCCGCTGGTGCTGATCGCCAGCAGCAGATCGCCAGGCTGACCCCAGGCCTCTACCTGCCTGCGGAAAATTTTGGCGAAACCATAGTCATTACCCACAGCGGTGAGAATGGAGGTGTCCGTGGTCAACGCGATCGCCGGCAGGGCCTTGCGCTCCCGCTGCAGCCGGCCCACCAGCTCCGCGGCGAAATGCTGGGCATCCGCAGCGCTGCCGCCGTTGCCGCAGATGAGGAGCTTGCCGCCGCTGCGCAGGGTGTCGATCATCATCTCCGCACCGCGGCTGATCGCCGGCCCCATTTCGCGCCGGATGGCCTCGAACAGCTCCACGCTCTCTCTCATCTGCTCTTCTATAAAAGTCAGTCTTTCCATATCCTGTGCTATTTTTTGGTTATGATCTCCAGCCGCTGCCAGAAGCCGCGCTTGGGGGCCTCCTCGATCGGACGGGGAGGATCCGCGATCACATCCTCCCCGCGCAAAATGCGGGCAGGATTGTCAGCAAAAAGCCTCTGCGCCTTCTCACGGCCGTATTTTTCCGCCACCACTGTAAAAGCCGGCTGCAGCCGCAGCGGCCGCGCCTTGAGGTCGTGGGCGTCGGAGGCGACCATGTGCACCAGGTTGGCGTCGAGCAGTTTGACCGCCGTCTCCTTGATCGCTCCGCCAAAGACCCCAAGCAGACTCCCGGCGTTGATCTGTAAAAGTGCCCCCTTCTCGACCAGGATCATGGCCTCCCGGGGATTCTGGATGATCCTTGCATAGCGCTCCGGATGGGCAATGACCGGGGTGTACTCCTTGCCAATCTGGGTGAAAAAGCCCTTGAGAACAAAATCGGGCATCGAACCCATTGGAAACTCTACGAGAAAATAGCGGCCGTTCTGCGCCGGGGTGGCTATTCTGCGCTTCAGGTCGATGCCGGGATGCGCGAAAAGCTCGCTGCCCATGTGAATCTTCACTTTCAGACCCGCCTCGGCGGAACGCCCCACCAGCTCTTCGTAGCGCACCCAGAGGGCATCCTCATGCTCCATGTCCTTGGGCGAAAGGATGTGCGGGGTGCAGACCACCGCCCCGATCTCGTCCTCCTCCGCTGCGCGCAGCATCCCCAGTGCCGTATCCCACCTGTCCGCTCCATCATCCCAGAAGGGCAGCAAATGCGCATGTGTATCGACCAGAACCATAAACCTCCCGTCCGCCCTGATTAGTACTACCTGGTGTGAATGGAATCGGCAAAGGCGCTGATCAGGGCGCGATCGCGGTTCTTTTCGATGACATTGCCGGTCACGATAAAACTCGCCCCTGCCGCCACCTTGCGCGCCGCCTCTTCAGGGGCGCGGATGCCGCCGCCGACGATGACAGGAAGGGAGGTGTAGCGGCAGATGGCAGCGATATGTTCTTCAGGCACCGAGAGATGCGCCCCGCTGCCCGCCTCCAGATAGATCATGCGCATTCCCAAAAGCTCCGCAGCCATCGCGTGGGCGACGGAGATGTCGGGCTTCTCCCTTGGTATCGGGCGCGTATCGCTGAGAAATTGTGCGGAAGTGATATTTCCCGATTCGATCAGCATATAAGCGGTGGAAATGGCTTCCAGATTCATCGACTTGATTATCGGCGCGGCCAGCACCTGGTCGCCGATGATGTAATAGGCATTGCGCCCGCTGATGAGCGAAAGATAAAGTATGGCATTCGCATAGGGGGAGAGCTGACGCGTGCTGCCCGGAAAAATGATCAGGGGCAGTGGAGAGGCGGCCTTGATGCCCTTGATCAGATCATCAAAAATATGGGTGAACATCAGACTGCCGCCCAGCAGCAGACCGTCAACCCCGCTCTCGCTGCACACCCGTGCCAGCTCGATCGCCTCCTGCATGCTCTGCTTGTCCGGATCAATCAACACCAGATAGCCGGCGCCCTTTTCCTCCCTGATCTGCAGAAGCTGCTCATAAACCTTCACGGACTACCTCATATTAGTTGGTGAGTGACGATCAGCCCTGGGTAGCGCCGGGCTCCAACCTTGTGATCATTTCAGCGATGATCTTCTCCACCCCATTCAGGGCCTCGGCGATCTTGCCGGCATCCCTGGCCCCGGCAAGAGCCATGTGGGGGCTGCCGCCCCCGCTGCCACCCGCAACCGCCGCAATCTCGCGGACGATATCCCCAGCCTTGAGCTTGCGCCCCTCGACCAGATCTTTGGTCACGACGCAGACGAACTGGACCTTATCACCAATAACAGCCGCCAGTACGCCGACGCCGCTCTGCAGGCCTTCACGCAGCAGATCCGCTGTCTGCTTCAGTTCGTCAACCCCCGCAGCCTCGATCTGCGCCGCCGCCACACTGATGCCAGCGACCTTGCGCGCCCCGCGCACCAGTTCGCCGACAATATCCCGGGAAGTGGAGTGGCGAAGTTTGCGCATCTCCCCCTCCAACGCCTTGCGCTCCTGCTGAAGCCGCTCCAGCCGTTCAACCACCTCCTCGTCACGACAGCCCAGCAGGGCCGCGCTCTGCGCGGCGATGTCCGCCCTGCCCTGCAGCCATGCGCGGGCGGACTCTCCGGTGAGGCACTCCAGCCGCCGTACCCCGGCGGCGATGGCCGATTCCCCGCGCAGGACAAAAAGGCCGATCTCCCCGGTGGCGCGTACATGGGTGCCCCCGCAAAGCTCGCGGGAAAAATCCTGCACCTCAACCATGCGCACCTCGTCCCCATATTTCTCGCCGAAGAGGGCCATCGCCCCGAGCGCCTTGGCCTCCTCGATCGGCATCACCTGCCAATGCACCGGGCGATTCTGCAGGATCTCCCGGTTGACTATATCCTCAACCGCACGGATCTGCTCCGCGCTCATTTTCTCGAAATGGGTGAAATCAAAACGCATGTAATCAGGCGCCACCAGCGAGCCGGCCTGCTGGACATGTTCGCCCAAAACCGTCCGCAGGGCGCGGTGAACGAGATGGGTGACCGTATGATTGCGCTCGGTCGCCCGCCGCCTCTCCGCATCAATACTGGCCTCAACCCGCTCACCCGGAACAGGCGCGCTTCCCTCCCTGAGCTCACCAAAATGGACAATGTGCTCCCCGACATGCTTTGTGGTCTCGACGGCAAAACGAAAATGGTCGTTGCCGATCTCACCGCGGTCGCCGACCTGACCGCCCGATTCTGCATAAAAGGGACTCTCTCGCAGGACGATCCGCCCCGGTTCATAATGGATGAGCTCGGTCTCCAGGATGTCAACCTGGTAGCCCCTGAACTGCGAACCCTCCCCCATCACGGCATCGACCTCGATCTTCTCATAGCTGACATCGCGGGCGCGCGAAGAACGCTGCCGCTGCTCCTCCATCTCTGCCTCAAAGCCGGCCACGTCCACACTGAGGTTTTTCTCCGCCGCCATCAACTGGGTGAGGTCGAGCGGGAAGCCGTAGGTGTCATGAAGCAGGAAGGCATCGCGGCCGGAGAGTACCCCTCCCGGGCTCGCCGCCGCTTTCTCCTCAAAGATCTCGATGCCGCGGTCAAGGGTGCGCCCAAAGCTCTCCTCTTCGGAGCGGATGACGCGTTCAATATGGGATTGACGCTGCCGCAGCTCCGGATAGGCCTCCCCCATCGAATCGGCCAGGGGCTTCACCAGTTTGTAGATGAATGGTTCGCGCATGCCCAGGAGGCGGCCAAAACGGGCGGCGCGGCGCAGGATGCGGCGCAGAACGTAGCCCCGCCCCTCATTGCCGGGTATTGCCCCGTCGGCGATGGCAAAGGAGAGGGCGCGGATGTGGTCGCATAAAACCCGGAACGCGACGCCCTCTTCCCCCTCCCCGTAGGGTCGCCCGGTCACCCTCGAGATCTCGGCGATGATCGGAACGAAAAGATCGATATCATAATTGGAGCGGGTCTTTTGCAGCACCGAAACCAAGCGCTCGAAACCGGCGCCGGTGTCGACATGCCTGGCCGGAAGGGTGTTGAGAACCCCCTCTTCGTCCCGATTGTACTGGATGAAGACCAGATTCCACAGCTCAATAAAACGCGCACAGCCACTGTTGACCGCGCAGACATGGCCGGGATCGGTGTTGGTGCAAAAACCGGGACCGCGGTCAATGTGGATTTCGGAGCAGGGGCCGCAAGGACCGCTCTCGCCCATCTCCCAGAAATTGTCCTTCTTGCCGAAACGAAGAATATGCGCGGGGTCGATGGCAGTGCGGCTCGCCCAGTATTCCGCCGCCTCCTCATCTCCCGGCACCTTGTCGCGCTCATCCCCGGCGAAGACCGTGGCGTAAAGCTTGTCCGCGGGCAGATGCCAGACCCCGGTCAGCAGCTCCCAGGCCCATTCGATGGCCTCAGCCTTGAAATAGTCGCCGAAGGACCAGTTGCCGAGCATCTCGAAAAAGGTATGATGATAGGTGTCCCGGCCGACCTCCTCGAGATCGTTGTGCTTGCCGGAGACCCGGATGCATTTCTGCGAATCGGCGACCCGCGCCCACTGCCGCTGCCGCAGGCCGAGAAAAACATCCTTGAACTGGTTCATGCCGGCGTTGGTGAAAAGCAGGGTCGGATCATCCTGCGGCACCACTGGTGCACTGGGGACAATATGATGGTTCTTGCTTTTAAAAAAATCAAGAAAACTCTGACGTATCTCCTGGGAAGTCATATATTGGATCGGTTCCTTCTCTTGCTCATTAGAAAGCCAGGTTACCCTGCGGATACCCATAATTACTTATACAACTCGATAGTGCGGAATAAAATTTCGGTCAGAGGCGCTCCCACTCCTCCATCAGCTCGCTGACCAGATCCCAGCCGAATCCCCGGCGCAGTAAAAAATCCTGCAGCCGCTTCCTCGCCTTCTCCTCGGGCAGTGCCGCGAGGGTTTGCTTGCGACGGATCGCCAGCTCGCGGGCCACCTCCGCCTCGCTGCTCTCCCGAAAGGCCGCCTGGAGCCCTTTTTCGATATCCTCCTCGGCCACTCCTTTCCGGCGCAGCTCCTGGCGCAGCATAAAGGCCCCTACCGGGCGGGTCGCTGTGCGGTTGCGCCCCCAGGCTTGGGCAAAGTCGCCGTCATTGAGAAAGCCGAGCCGTTCCATCTCCCCCAGAGTGTATTCGATCGCCTCGGGGCTGAACTTGGCCTGCTTGAGGCGGTCGGCCAGCTCCTTGCGGCTGCGGCTGCGCACCGAAAGCAGCCGCAGCGCCTTCTCTTTCGCCCGCCGCTTCTGCTCGAGGGCGAGGATCGCCTCGATGCGTTCCTCGCTCAGCCTGTCCCCCCTGGCTATCCCGCTCTCGAGCAAGACATCCTGGTGGAGGCCGAAAGCGAACTCGCCGTCAAGAAAGATGGAGATGCGCTGGGCATCCCTCTTCTGCATCTCAATCCCCGTGACGGTGCGCATCTCAGCCATGGTTCCTCTCCCTCCCGCGCGGCCGGGTTATTTCTTTTCGGCCTTCTCCCCGGCCTCCTCCCCGCCTGCGCCCGGAAAGAGGCCCAGATTCTGACGCACCCCTTTTTCGATCGTCGCCAGCAGCTCGGGATTCTGATCGAGGTACTTGCGCACATTCTCCCGGCCCTGACCGAGACGCTCCTCCTTGTAGGAGAACCAGGTCCCGCTTTTCTCGACGATGTTCATGTTGACCGCCAGATCGAGAAGATCGCCGATCTTGGAGATGCCCTGGCCGTAAATGATGTCGAATTCCGCCTCCCGGAAGGGGGGCGCGACCTTGTTCTTCACCACCTTCACCTTGGTCCGGTTGCCGATGACGTTCTCTCCCTCCTTGATGGATGCCGTCCGGCGGATATCGAGACGGACCGAGGAGTAGAACTTGAGGGCGCGGCCGCCGGTCGTGGTTTCCGGGCTGCCAAACATGATGCCGATTTTTTCGCGGATCTGGTTGATAAAAACCACACAGGTTTTGGACTTGCTGATTGCAGCGGTGAGCTTGCGCATGGCCTGCGACATCAGGCGCGCCTGCAGACCCATCTGGGCATCACCCATCTCCCCCTCGATCTCGGCGCGCGGCACCAGGGCGGCAACAGAATCGATCACCACCACATCCAGCGCCCCGCTGCGCACCAGGGTTTCGGTGATCTCCAGGGCCTGCTCGCCGGTGTCCGGCTGGGAAATGAGCAAATTCTCCGTATCCACCCCCAGCAGATTGGCATAATGGGCATCCAGGGCATGCTCGGCGTCGACAAAAGCCGCCAGACCGCCCGCCTTTTGTGCCTCGGCGATGACGTGCAGGGCCAGGGTGGTCTTGCCCGACGATTCGGGGCCGAAAATCTCGATGATGCGCCCGCGCGGCACCCCGCCCACTCCCAGAGCGGCATCCAGAGAAATCGATCCGGTCGAAATCACATCGATGGGAATCTTTTTGTCCTCGCCAAGCCACATGATCGACCCCTTGCCATACTGCCGGTCGATCTGGGTCATGGCCAACTCAAGCGCTTTGCGCTTTTCATCTCTCTCTTCTGGCATAAGGGCACCTGCTCTTTATAGTTCGATGGTTCTCAACGGCGTATAGAGTGCGCCATCCGGTTTAAGATCACTGCGCATGATGATGATCGAGCCGGCAGTGAAAGTAACCGGGGCAAATGAGCGCTGCTGCAGCTCCCGGCAGATCTCCCGCACCGCCTCGGGCGATTTTACCCGCCCCAGGGTCAGATGGGGAGAAAAACGCCGCTCCTCCCGGGGATACCCCAGTCTGGCCAGCTCGATTTCGATCTGTGACTGTACGACGAACAGCGCGCTGGCGCTGCTCTCAATGCCCACCCACAGCACCCGCGGCCTGCTCAGATTGGGAAATCCGCCCGTCCCGGCCACCGTGATCCTGAACGGGGCCACCCCCTGAGCCGCTCGCTCCACTGCACCGGCTATGTCGGCCACCCGAGCCGACTCGATATCGCCGAGAAATTTCAACGTGAGATGGATCCCTTCCGGACGGGTCCAGCTGACGCCGCTTCCCAGCGGTTTGAGCTGCTGCTGCAGCTCCGCAATCCGCTCCCGGACCTTTTCGGACAGCTCGATGCAGATGAATGTGCGCAGGGTCGCCATCAGGTCTGCAGATTGAAGAGCTGCTTGCGCAGCAGATTCATGGCAATATAGGCGAAACGCTCCTTGTTGACCAGCCGGTCGCCCGAGATCACACGATGCTCCTCCACCGCCGCCCCCCTCTTCCCGGCATAGCCCACATACACCAGCCCGACCGGTTTCTCCGGGGTGCCTCCATCCGGGCCGGCAATGCCGGTGACGGAGAGGCCATGATCGGTCCCGCTCACCCGGACCACCCCTTCAGCCATCGCCTCGGCCACGGGGGCGCTGACCGCTCCGTGCAGGGCGATCAGGTCTTCCGGCACACCCAGAAGCTGGATCTTGGCCTCATTGCTGTAGGTGACCAGCCCTCGTTCAAAAAAACGCGAGCTGCCAGCGAGATTGGTGAACTTGTTGGCAATCAGCCCACCGGTGCACGACTCGGCAACCCCAAGATGCTCCTGCCGACTGATCAGCTCCTCGGCCAGGGCCTGCTCCAGGGGAATGTTGCGCTCGGCGAAGATGTAGGGACGAATGTTGCAGCATACCCGCTCCACAGCCCTCGCCATTCGCGCGCGCACCTCCTCCTCATGCTCGCCCATGGCGTTGAGGCGAATGCGAACCCCGGAGGGACTGGGCAGAAAGGCGAGGCGGACCAGGGCCTCGATTTCCGGAATGCCGCCGATCTGTTCATAGAGGGAACTCTCGGCGATGCCGATGGTGGCGATGTGGTGGGTGAGGATGACCTGTCCCCCCTTCGCCTTTTGCAGCTCGGGCAGTACGACCGCCGTCATCATCGCCTTCATCTCGTAGGGAACCCCCGGCATGAAATAATAACGACGGCCATCCCGCTCAAAGATATATCCCGGCGCCGTGCCGCGGTCATTCTGCATCAACCGCGCCGTTTCCGGCACCAGGGCCTGGCTCTCATTGACGTTGGCCATCGGCAGGTTGCGGCGCTTGAAAAGCCTTCTGATGTGGTCGAGGGTGGCCTCATCGCGGATCAGGCCCACCCCAAAATATTCACACGCCGCCGTGCGGGTGATATCATCGTTGGTCGGCCCCAACCCCCCGGTCACCAGTAAGTAATCGGCCCTCCCGGCAGCCTCGGCCAGGGCCTGCTTGATCTGGCTGAGGCCGTCACCCACCGTTGTGACCCGGCCCACTTCCATCCCGGCCTCAAGCAGCTCCTGCCCGATCCAGGCTGCATTGGTATTTATCGTCTGGCCGATGAGCAGTTCATCGCCGATGGAGATCACCTCAATGCGCATCCAGCCTCCCGTCGGCCTTTCAGAACAGCCTGAAATAAACAACCAGCTGCAGGACGATATTGGCGTAAATCCCGGCCACGATATCATCCGCCATGATGCCCCAGCCGTGCGGCAGCCTCTCCGCCGTGCTCACTGGCACCGGCTTGAGGATGTCAAAAACACGAAAGGCGACGAAGGCTAAAATAAAGACCACCCCGGTGCGGGGCAAAAAAAGCAGCGAGACCATCATGCCCGCCACTTCGTCCAGGTTCACCCGGCCCGGATCCGTTTCCTGCCAGAGGGCCTCCACCCGACCGGCCGCCCAAACGCCGATCAGGGTGGTGAGCAGCGCCAGGCCGAGCAGGGGGAATCCCTGATCCATGCCGGCGAACCAGAGCAGCAGAACAGCTGCAGCCGCGCCCACAGTCCCCGGCGCGACAGGAAAATAACCGGTGTATAAAGTCGTGGCCAAAAAACGCGCCACCTCATCACGCCACTGCCTCTTCTCGTTCACAGAGTTTCCCTGAATAATACGTAAGGCCGGAAGAGATTCCGACCTTAGCCATTTCCTACTGCAAATTACTAAAAAAGTGTCAATAAAGGCAAGTGATAAATTGGTGCGGCGGGCGGTGCCGGGGAGGGTTATAACGGGACCCGCCCGGCCATGGCGCGCGAAAGGGTCATCTCGTCGGCGTACTCGATGTCTGCGCCCACCGGGATGCCGCGGGCGATGCGCGAAACCCGCACCTGCATGGGTTTGAAAAGACGGGCCAGGTAGAGGGCGGTGGCCTCTCCCTCGGTGTTGGGATTGGTGGCGAGAATGATCTCCTCGACCTCTTCGCTCAACCGCCCGAGCAGCTCCTTGATTTTCAGATCATCCGGCCCAATGCCGTCCAGAGGGGAGAGCGCACCCCCGAGGACGTGATAAAGCCCCTTGAATTCTCCGGTCTTTTCCAGGGCGACCACGTCATTGGCCTCCTCCACAACGCAAATGAGTCGGCGGTCCCGCATCTCATCAGCGCAGATCGGACAGGGATCCTCTTCGGTGATATTGAAACAGCGCGAGCAGTAGCGCACCTTCTCATGCAGTTCGGCGAGGGAGCCCGCCAGGGCGCGCACCTCCTCCTCAGGCACCTTGAGCAGAAAGAAGACCAGGCGCTGAGCCGATTTGCGTCCGATGCCCGGCAGCTTGCTCAGCTCATGGATGGCTCGTTCAACCGCCTCGGATGAATAGTTCACCGCCAGACCTCACACATCAGAGCGTTTCTCACATACCCGGCAATTTGAGGCCGCCGAGCATCCCGCCCGGATCCATGCCGCCGGTGACTTTAGCCATCTCCTCTTCCGCTTTGGCGCGCCCGTTTTGCAGGGCTTGATTGACCGCGGCCAGGACCAGATCCTCCAGCATCTCAACATCCTCCGGATCGACTACCTCCGGGTTGATCTTTACCTGCAGGATCTCCTGCGCGGCGTTGGCAGTGACTGTGACCATGTTGCCGCCGGCCGTGCCCTCAACCCTCAGATTGGCCAGGTTGGCCTGCATTTTCTGCAGATCTTCCTGCATCTTCTGCGCCTGACGCAGAAGGCCGCCCATGTTTCCCTTGTTGAACATAAACCACCTCTGTCGGCTATTTGATGAATTCAGCGTCGAACTCTTGCACTATTCTTTGCATGCGGACGTCATCCCGCAGCTTCTTCTCGAACTCGCTCTTGCGATCGGTCAGCGCCGGGATTTTGCGCACCCGCGGCAGGATCCCATCCTCATCTTTCACACACAGGAGCCGCAGCGGAACCCCCAGAATCCCGGTCATGATCTCCTGCAGAAGCAGGCGGTTGTTTTCGACCGCATTCATCTGGAAACTGCTCTCGCGGCCGAACATGATCTCCAGCTGCCCTGCGCCCACCTTGACCGGCCAGCCCTCTTGCAAAAAAGTGCCAAGCGCGACCTTCTGGGTGCGCACCGCATCGAGCACACCCTGCCAGCGCTCTTCCACCGCAGCTAAAGAAAGAGCGGGCGCCTGCTCAACCACTGCTTTCTGCTCCGGCGAAACTGCATCTGCAGGAATCAAAGCGGGGCCGGCGGGCGCAGCTGCTGGAGGTGCGGCCGAAGGACGGGAAGTGGTCGGGTTCGGAGTTTGGGCGAGAAAAGAGGGCTTGTAGCCAGGGGAGGTGGAGCTGCTCAAGGGGAGGGAATTAGACTTTTTTTTTACCTCTCCCAGCTGCTCCATGAGGGTGGTCAGCTGCACGCTGCTGCTCATCCGCACCATCTTGACCAGGCCGACCTCGAAATGGAGCCGGGCATTGCTGCTGCGGCGCACCAGGTTTTCGGCATCCGCCGCCACCTTGATCAACCGCAGCAGATCCTCGATGGAAAAGGCCTCCATCTGCTCCCGATAGCGCACAATATGCTCCTCGGAACAGTCAATGAGATGAGGATCGCTGCCGCTTTTCACCACCAGAAAATTGCGCAGATGCTCGGCAAGGCCGATGAGAAATTCGTCAAAGTCGAAGCCCTCCGCAAAAAGATGGTCGGCAAGCTTGATTGCGCCATCCACGTCCCCGGCCTGAATCAGATCCGTGACCCGAAAAAAGAGCTCCTGATCGATGATCCCGAGCAGCGAGGCCACATCCCTGGCCTGGATGTTTTTACCGGCGAAGGCAATGATCTGGTCGAGAATACTCTGCGAATCCCGCATGCTGCCGTCGGCCTTGAGCGCGATCATGCGCAGTGATTCCGCATCGATCGCGATCTCCTCTTGACGGCACATCGTCTGCAGCTGCTCGACAATAAACTGATGGGGCATGCGCTTGAAGTCGAAGCGCTGGCAGCGCGACAGGATCGTCGCCGGGACCTTATGTGATTCGGTGGTGGCAAAGATGAACAACACCCGCGCGGGCGGCTCCTCCAGGGTCTTCAACAGGGCGTTGAAGGCCTCGTTGGTGAGCATGTGCACTTCATCGATGATATAAATGCGGTATTTGCCGGGATGGGGCGCGTAGCGCAGCCCCTCGCGCAGATTACGCACCTCGTCGATGCCGCGATTGGAGGCGCCGTCAATCTCGAATACATCGAGGCTGCGGCTTTCATTGATCTCTATGCAGGAACTACAGGTGTTACAGGGGTTGATTGTGGGGCCCTGATCGCAGTTGAGGGCCTTGGCAAGGAGACGAGCAACCGTGGTCTTGCCAATGCCGCGCGGCCCGGAAAAAAGGTAGGCATTGGCAATCCGGTTCTGTTGGATGGCATTCTGCAGGGTGTGAGTCACATGCTGCTGCCCCAGAACGTCGGCAAAAAACATGGGGCGATATTTTCGGGCAAGCACCAAGTAGGACATGGAGGGATCCGGCTTCGGTCACGTCAAAAAAAAAGGCTGTGCACCCACCTTCGACCCCCCTGCGCACCAGACGACACAGCGCACAACTCCAGCCAAGTACTCCTACGGCACATAGAGAATGTGCTTGCCGCTGCTATCTTCCGATCCTGACGGGGTTGGGCACGCATCTATTGCGTAGGGCTTGGGCTTTCAGCATTGCACACCATGGCGAGACAAGAACGTGAGCAGGCCTCAGAATGGGAATTCGACCCTGCTGGAGCGGGTTGCAGGTTACAGGGCACCGCTAGCTCCCCGTCTAGCACAGCCTCTTGTGTGGAGCTGATGGGATTCGAACCCACGACCTATACGTTGCGAACGTATCGCTCTCCCAGCTGAGCTACAGCCCCGAAAGATTTGCAGCAGGATGACGCCGGCCCCGCCGCACGAGCGAGCAGAAGACCTCTGGCGGAGAGGGCGGGATTCGAACCCGCGGTAGGGGTCGCCTACACACGCTTTCCAAGCGTGCTCCTTAAGCCTCTCGGACACCTCTCCGAAACAACAGCCTGATCTCCATCTGCGGAGAGGCAGGGATTCGAACCCTGGGTACCCGCAAGGGCACAACGGTTTTCGAGACCGCCCCGATCAGCCGCTCCGGCACCTCTCCTGAAACTCATGGCCCGCTCCTCGTTGGAAAGAGGGGCTAATTTTGACGCAGCTTGCGAAAGAACTCCTTCAAGAGAAGACTGCTCTCCTCTTTCATGATCCCGCCGATGACCCTGGCCTGAATATCCAGCTTGGCGCCGTCAGCCATCTGCAGTGCACTCCCGCACGCCCCGTAACGAGGATCGGCCGCACCATAAACAATCAGCGGAATCCTGGCGAGCAGGATCGCGCCTGTGCACATCATACAAGGTTCGAGGGTGACATACAGGATGGATTGATCCAGCCGCCAGGAGGCGAGAGTATTGGCTGCGGCGGTTACGGCCAGCATCTCCGCATGCGCGGTGGGATCTTGCAGGGATTCGATGAGATTGTACCCCCTGCCAATGACCCGGCCCTCATACACCACAACGGCACCGACCGGAACCTCATTCTTATTCAGGGCCTTCCTGGCTTCGGCAAGCGCGAGCCGCATCCAGGCTGCATGATCCTGCATGAGGAGAGCCTTCCCAAAAAATGCGCGCCCGGAGGAGCTCGAATCCCCAACCTTCTGGTCCGTAGCCAGATGCTCTATCCAGTTGAGCTACGGGCGCGTTATGTTCAGAGAACATCTTGCTGTGCAGCACTTGAATTTTGTAGCGTGTACGGGATTCGAACCCGTGTTACCGGCGTGAGAGGCCAGCGTCCTAGACCCCTAGACGAACACGCCAAAATGCCAAGCTCATAAATATACGCAATTTCAATAATATTGTCAATATTTTTCAGTAAATCATCCCCGCTCCGGCCGGGTTGGCTCCCCCTCCAGACGGCGAGCGATCTCGAGCAGGAGCTGCCCCATCCGCTCCCCCGCCTGATTGGCGGTAGCTGTGACCTCCTCATGGGTTAGTTTGGCCGTCGTCAGACCCGTGCCGGGATTGGTGATCAGGGAGATGCCGAGCACGCGCAGATGACGCTGCCGCGCGACGATCACCTCCGGGGCGGTCGACATCGAGACTGCATCCCCCCCGAGCTGGCGCAGCATGCGCACCTCCGCCGCAGTCTCGTAGGCCGGGCCGGTCACCCAGCAAAAAACCCCCTCGCGCAGCCTCATTCCCAGCCTCGCCGCCGCATCCCGCGCCACATCACCCAGCCCCCGATCGTAACAATGCATCATATCCGGAAAGCGCGGCCCGAGCTGATCCTCCGGCCTGCCCACCAGGGGATTGCCGAAGGTAAAATTGAGTTGATCGTTGATCAGCATCAGATCCCCGGCGGAAAAGGCGGGATTCAATCCCCCGCTCGCCGTGGTGACGATGAGAATCTCCACACCCAGACTCGCGAGCAGATGGACCGGAAAGGTCACCTGCGCCAGGGGGTAGCCCTCATAATAGTGGACCCGGCCCTGCACGGCGATGACAGGCAGCTGGCCCAGACGGCCGGCGAACCAGCGGCCGGCATGGCCCGGAACGGTCGAATGGGGATAGTGGGGAATCTCCGATGTGTCGATCCTGATTGCCTCTTCAATCTGCTCGGAAAAGCGGCCGAGCCCCGAGCCGAGGATGATCGCTACACGCGGCCGCTCCCTGAGCCGGGGACGGAGAAAGGCGAGAGCCTCCCCGATCTTTTCCTTCAACAGCTTTTCCACGACAGGCGTCCTTCATTCTCCCTTGTTCTCGTCATCCGCCTCAAAGACCTCGTGGCAGTAGCGGCAGCGCGCCTCATAGATATCCTGGGCGCCCACCACTACCCGCGCGGAATCGTGGCTCAGACGCTGCGTCCGGTTGGCGGGGTTGCCGCATTTGACGCAGATGGCCAGGGTTTTGGTGATATACTCAGCGACCGCCAGCAGCTGCGGCATGGGCTCAAAAGGCTTACCAGTATAATCCTGATCCAGACCGGCAACAATCACCCGCTTGCCGCTGTCCGCCAACTCCTGGCAGACATCGACCAGCTCCGGCCCGAAGAATTGGGCCTCATCAATGCCGACGACTGTGGCCTCGCCCGCCAGCTCCAGGATCTGCCGGGCCGAAGAGACCGGCACCGAAGGCAGGCGGCCCTCATTATGTGAAACGATATGCTCGGTTGAATAGCGGTCATCGATCACAGGCTTGAAAACGGCTACCTTCTGACGGGCGATCTGAGCTCGCCGCAGCCTGCGAATCAGCTCCTCGGTCTTGCCGCTGAACATGCTGCCACAGATCACCTCGATCCACCCGGTATCCTTCGGAACGATACTTAACATGCTCCTCTCCTGAAAGCTAATTATTACGCCCGCTCAAGACCGCTCCCACTGCGCCAGCTGTTTGGAAAAATGGCGCACGGAGTTGGGATAGAGCGAACGCTCTTCCACCTTGGCAAAATCAGCGACCATTCTTTCGATGTCCCCTGCACCGAGCACCTCCGCAGCGCGGGGGTAAAGTTTTTCATTCTCCAGACGGATATGCTCACACCTCTTTGCGCAGTAGCTGCGCAGATGGCCGGCGAGGAGCTCTTGCTCGGCCGCACCGGCTGCACCGGACTTGCCAAGACGGGCCATCGCCCGCGCAATCAGTTCCCGTTCCGCCTCATGCTCCAGCAGCATCTCCTTGATCAACCCCTCCTGGGAGATGCCGTTCTCGACCATCAGGGGAAAGAGATGGTTCTCCTCCTTGACATTGTGAATCCGGTCTCCGAAGGAGAGCAGAAAATTGAGGATCCGCTCCAGTCGATCCCGCTCCGCATCCCCCTGCATCACCGCTGCCGCCGCCTCCTCCAGCAGCTTCAGGCCGCGCAAGAGCAGGAGGTGTTCCGTCATAAGCAGCTCCTGCCAGGTCGGGCCGGGCGCCGCCGCCCCGGAAGTTTCCGAATGCAGGGAGGGATTGAGGACCTGGATGCGCTGCAGGATCTGAGGCAGCACCTCCTCGACCGGAACCTCGCCTGAAAGGATGAGATCGGCCTGGGTCCGGCTCGCAAGCACATGTTCGATGAACATCGGCCGCACCGTCGTGCAGAACTGCTGGATAACCGACTCCATGGTGCGCCCGCGCTCCAGGACGTCCCGCTGGAGCCGGCGGATGAAGCAGATGTCCAGGGGAGTGTCCACATAGATCTTGAGGTCGAAGAGGGGCAGCATCTCCGGCACCGCATAGAGCAGCAGCCCGTCGACCACGACCAGATCCGCTGGACCCGCCTCGGCCCGCTCCGCCCTGCGATTGTGCACCGCAAAATCGTAGAGGGGGTGTTCGATCGCCCGGCCCGCGCGCAGGGTGCGCAGATGTTCAGCGAGCAGGGAAAATTCGACTGCATCCGGATGATCATAGTTGATGAGCTGGCGCTTCTCCAGGGACAAATCCGAACGGTCGCGGTAGTAATCATCCTGCGAAAGCAGGAGGCCCCGCTGGGCGGGCAGCGCGGCCAGGATCTGTTCGGCGATAAAACTCTTGCCCGATCCGGAGGGACCGGCGATCCCGATGATCAGGCAGGGCGGATTTTGTTTCAGGTCAGGCATTGGGCAGATATCCATGGTCAAAGGCATGCGGCAACAGCTCGCTCAGGGTGAGGATCTGGTACTCCTCTTCGCTGCGGGCCAGGATCACCTCGATTTCCCCCGCCCATTCCCACAGCACCTGCCGGCAGGCCCCGCAGGGGGGACACCAATTGCGGCTGCCCGCAACGATGGCGATGGCCGTGAAGGACTCCTTGCCTTCGGAAAGGGCCCTGAACATCGCCACCCGCTCTGCACAAATGGTCAGGCCGTAGGAACTGCTCTCGATATTGAATCCGGTCACGACCGAACCATCCGCGCAGAGCAGGGCCGCGCCGACCTGAAAACGGGAATAGAGGGCCTTCGCCCCGGCGCTGGCGGTGATTGCCGCGCGAATCAGCGGCACCGGATCGTACCTCTTCTTTGTCATCGCTTCACCTGCAAGGAATAAAATGGGCTGCGGAAAAAAAAATCCAAAGCCGCACTGGACCTTGGATTTTTACACACTCAAACCGGCCCGAATCGTTGGCAATTCCCACCGTCCCGACCGGAGGCTGCACTTAAAAAGGCAGATCGTCGTTGACTTCGCTATCGGCGTGTTGTCCCTGTCCGTTGAAATCGGCCTCGCTCGGCGGGGGCACATCCACCGACTCCACATTCTCGCGCTCTCCCCGGCTGTCCAGCAGCTGAATGGATTCAGCCTGGATCTCCGTTGTATAGCGCTTGGCCCCGTCCTTGTCGGTCCAGGAACGGGTCATGACCTTGCCTTCCACATAGACCCGCCCACCCTTCTTGGCGTACTGGTTGATCACTTCAGCCAGCTTGCGCCAGGCCACCACGCGATGCCATTCGGTCTTTTCCTGGGATTTCCCCTCCTGATCCTTCCACGAGGTGTTGGTAGCAAGGCTAAAAGTCAGAACGGCGGCTCCGGCGGGGGTGTACTTCAATTCGGGATCTGCGCCCAGTCTTCCGATGAGCATGACTTTGTTCAAGGTGCCTTTACTATCGAAAGCCATTTGACGCCTCCTTGTTAAAATGTAAACAGCCTTTTGGGCCCGCCTCAGTTTATCTTACTAATAATAAACAAAATTGTCAAGGGAATTTATCGCCACAAAAACGCCAAACCGTATGAAAAGACTTGAAATAAAGGCCCAATTATCGCTACATTATTCTTCTCCAATGAAAGGATGGTATGAAACTGACCTATCTTGAAGCCGGCCTTGGCGAGATCGACGCCGATGACCGCTTCTTTCAACTGCTCCCGGGGATGGCGGATGCCCTGCTGATGCGCTCGGTCGCCCGCCTCGGCATCGTCGAGCCCATTCACCTCCAGCTGCGTGTTGGTGAGGAGAGTCCTGCACCACGCTACCGACCGGTCACGGGATTCCGCCGCCTGCAGGCCGCCGCAGCCGCCGGCCTCACCCGAATCCCGGCGATGCTTCTGCCCCGGGATTGGGATGACCTGCAGGCCTATCGCTGGCTCGTCGAGCAAAGGGGCGCTCTCCGCCCCTTCTCTCCCCTTGAGGCCTCCCACGCCATCGCCGCCCTCTCCGGCCCCCTCTCCCTGAGCCGGGAGGAGATCCTGCGCACCTGGTTCCCCCTCATGGGTCTGGCCCCCAATCCCAAGCTCTTCAGCCTCTACGCCCCCTTGCGCCTCCTTGAACCGGAGCTGCAAAGCGCCCTCGCCGCTGATGAACTCGCCATGGAAACGGCCGGCGCCATGGCCTCCGCTGAGCCGGCCGAACGCCTGGCCTTCTGGCAGTTGAGCAGGACCCTCAGGCTCGGCAAAAACCGCCAGCGAGAATTCTGGCTCTTGCTCTCCGATATCGAGCGGATTGACAAGGCCTCCCTGCCCCAGCTTCTCGCGCAGCCGGAATGGCGGAGCCTGCTCGAGGAGCAGAACCTCACCCCCTCCCAAAAGACTGACCGCTTCAAGAACCTGCTCATGACGCGGCGCTACCCCGCTTACAGCGCCACCCTCGCCCGCTTCGAGAGTCTGCTCCGATCCGCCAAGCTGCCCCCGGAACTCCACCTGCGCCCGACCCCCTGGTTCGCCGGCGAGGAGTACACGGTCGATTTCTCCTTCTCTACCCCTGCGGAATTCACCGCCCGCCTCGAGACCCTCCAGGAGATGCAGGCGCGAGGCCTGATCGACCAACTTACAGAGCTGACATGAACGCCTCTCGCTATCAGCCCTTCCTCCCCGACCGCCTCTATATCGAGGAGGCCGTGCAAAACAATCCCTGGACGACGCGCATCCTCGTCCGACTGCCCAAGGCCGAGCGCATCCCCATCCCCGACCAGCAGGCCCTTCCACTGGCCCCGGCCGGGAAAAACATCCTGCTCAGCCGCCAGCGCGGCCCCTTTCTGCGCTACTGCCCAGGCACCTCCCGGCATATCTGCTGCCTCTATCACAATCTCGACATCGCCGCCGGCTGCGATCTCGGCTGCTCCTACTGCATCCTGCAGGGCTACCTCAACGTCCCCATGACCACCCTCTACTGCAATCTCGACGACATGTTCATCGAACTCGACCAGGTGCTCGACTCGCATCCGGACCATTTTTACCGCATCGGCACCGGCGAACTCTCCGACAGCCTGACCTTCGACCACTTCACCGCCTGGAGCAGTGATCTGGTGAACTATTTCCGCCAGCGCCGCAACGCCATCATCGAACTCAAGAGCAAGAACACTCACATAGAACACTTCATCAGCCTTCCCCATGACCGGCGTACGGTCGTCTCCTGGTCAGTCAATGCCGCTGCCATCATTGCCAGCGAGGAGCCCCATACCCCGTCCCTCGCTGAGCGCCTCGAAGCGGCGGCCGAGGCCCAGGCGGCCGGTTTCTGGATCGGCTTCCACTTCGACCCTATGATCCGCCACGAAGGCTGGGAAGAGGGCTACCACGAGGTCGTCGAGCAGATCTTTCGCCGGATAGAGCCCCGCAATATCGCCTGGATCAGCCTCGGCGCCCTGCGCTATCCCCCCTTCCTCGATGAGATCATCCGGGATAACCACCCCGAGTCGCGGATCTTTCTCGGCGAGCTGCTCCCCGGCGCTGACCACAAGTTCCGCTATTTCAAGCCGCAGCGCATCGAAATGTTCGCCCGCATGTATCGCTGGATCAAGGCGCATGGCCAGGAGACCCCGGTCTATCTCTGCATGGAGAGCGACGAGGTCTGGCGCAAGGCCTTCGGATGGTCTCCCGGCAGCTCGGCCGGGCTCAAACGTTTTCTCGATGAGCGGGTGGGCGGCTGAGAGAAAAATGCGCAGATCATCCCCATTGTCCGTACTAATTGAAAATCGATCCCCTGAACCGGAGAAACCCAATGATCACAGAGTATATTTCCGAACTGGCCATTAAACTGCTTGACGCGGGCGGCTACTGGAGCGCCGCCCTGCTCATGATGCTCGAAAGCATGGTGGCGCCTGTCCCCAGCGAGGCCGTCATGCCCTTCGTCGGATTCCTCGTCGCCGACGGTAAATGGAACCTCTCCCTCTCCATTCTGACCACCACGGCGGGCTCCATCATCGGCTCGCTCATCTCCTACTATATGGGCTATTACGGAGGTAAACCCGTGGTGCTCAAGGTCGGCAAATACCTCCTCCTCGACCGCCACGACCTTGAGCTCACTGAAAAATTTTTCGCCAAACGCAGCGGCACCCTCACCCTCTTTTTCAGCCGCTTCATCCCCGTTATCCGCCACTTCATCTCCATCCCGGCGGGCATGGGCAAAATGCGCCTCTTCCCCTTCCTGACGGCGACCCTGATCGGGGCCACCCTCTGGAACAGCTTTCTCCTCTTACTCGGCATCAAGCTGCGCGAAAACTGGACTATTGTGCAAAAATATTCGCACCAGGTCGATATCATCGTGCTGCTCCTGCTTGCCGCCCTGGTGGGATGGTTCATCCACTCCCGCCTCAAACGCCGCAGAGAGCCGCACTCCTGATCACCGCCATTTAAAAAGGCCCGCCGGATTGTTCCGGCGGGCCTTTTTCATTTCCCGGCCTCCAGGGCGTGGAGCATCACATGCGCCATCACCCTGGCATCCCCCAGGGTGTCGGATATCCTGGAGGATTCGTTTGGCTGGTGTGCGGTATCCATAAGGCTGGACCAGACTGCAGCGGGGATGCCGGCGCGGCGAAAAATGGCCGCCACCGTGCCGCCGCCTATGCCCACGCAGCGCGGCTCAACCCCTTTGATCTCCCGGATCGCCCTCTTCAGAGCCACGACCACCGGAGCGCTTTCCGGCGTGGGCGGCGCCGCCTCGGCGCGCTGTGCAAACTCGAGCCTGATCTTCACCCCGAAACGATCACGCACCTCCTTCACCATCCCCCGGATTTTTTTCTCCACCTCCTCCAGGGGGTACTCCGGCAAGACCCGGCAGTCAAAATAAAAGACCTCCTTGCCCGGCACAGTGTTGACGTTGGGCACATTGGCCTCATGCTTGGTCGGCTCGAAGGTGCTGATGGGGGGTTCAAAGAGGGGATTGCGCGCGTCAAAGATCCCTTCCAGACCATCCATCTTGACCACCAGGTGGGCCGCCGCGCGGGCGGCGTTGTTGCCCAGCTCCGGGGTTGAACCATGACATTGTTTGCCGACGACGGTCACCTTGAGCCAGAGGATGCTCTTCTCCGCGATTTCGATCAGCGTACCGGCCTCATCCCCGGCATCCGGGACCAGCACCAGATCGTCAGCGCCGAACTGGTCGGCGTGATGCGTCATCAGATAGTCCAGGCCGTAGCGGCTCGAGGTCTCCTCGTCGGCGACCAGGGCCAGGCCGAGATTGCAAGGGGGCTGGATCCCGGCCGTTTTAAAGGCCTTCACCGCCAGCAGGCCGGAGATCAATCCCTGATGGTTGTCCTCCGTCCCGCGCCCAAAAAGCTCATCCCCTTCCAGCTTCAGTTCGAAAGGCTTGCTCTTCCACTTTTTCAGATCCCCGGCCGGCACCACATCCAGATGCGCCAGCACCCAGACCGTGCGGCTGCGCTCCTCCCCGAGGAGCCGGCACAGCATGTTTGGACGATAGCCGCACGATACCCGCGGATCCGGGGCGTTCAACTCGATCAGCTCATCGAATTCCGCTTTCTCCAGCCAGCTGCGCATGAAATCGGCCTTTGCCTTCTCACCGTCCCCCTCGCTCTCGGGCGCCAGGGCGGGAATGGCCACCAGGCTGCGCTGCAAGTTGATGACCTCTTCCCTCCCGCCATCGATCACTCCAACCAGCTTTGCCATCTGCTTCGCTTTGGACATAGATCCTCCCTCGATTTATATAGCCGGATCAATATCACTCTATGATAAAATTGCGGCCGCTCAATCAGCCGGCACAATCCTGATGTTGGCCTGCAGGTAGCCAGCAGCCGCCGGGCCTTCATTGAAAAGAAGATCAAGAAGCGAGAGCCCGGGCAGAAAGCCCGGACCCTGCTGATGATAGGGCGCCTCGGTGAATTCAATTCGGTCCAGGCCGATGCCTGCCGCCTCGAGCCGCGGCAGATCCAGCAGGCCGGCTTCACCGGGATGGATCAGATAGCGATCGCATCCGCAGGCCTCCGCCCAGGCCAGAAGTCGCCCGGTGCGCTCCGCCACCTCCGGAAGAAGACTGCTGGAAATCACCCGGGCCCTCAGATCAAGGCTGCCCCGGACAAATTGGCCGGCCTCGGCCAGCAGCCCGACCAAAGACCCCCTGGCACCGCGGATGATCCTCTCCACCGCCTCGGCATAGTAGTAGAAATAGGCGGCGTTATGATAGTTGTACTCCAGAACCCGCCAATGTTCATCCGCCCAGGGCTGATTGAAGTCGATGGCGAGATCGCTGATACGGGTCCCGGGCCACCCGCTGCCGACCACCGGCACCGAAAGCCAGCGCCGGCCGGTCATGGTCCTGATTGCCGTCCGGTGGGTGCCCTCCTTGCGGCTGAAGCGAAAGCTTTCGGCGCTAACCACCACATCGGCGGCCGCCAGCTTGGCGCAGGCCGCCGGCGGCGGGAAATAAGCGGGGGGTGCTGTCGCCAGGATCATCGCCGCGCCCCCAGCTCCTCGTAGAGCCTGAGCAGGCTCTTGCGTTCCACCTCCCAGCTGTAATGGCCGCGGGCATAGGCCATGCCGGCCAGCCCCATCGCCTCCGCCGCACTGGGGTCGTCCAGCAGCTGCCGGATCGCCGCAATATGGGCTTCCACATCTTCGGCCGCAACCAGGCAGCCGCAGCTCGCCGGGGTGATAAGTTCGCGCAGCCCGGGCAGATCACTGGCCACAATCGGCAGGCCGCAGGCCATGTACTCGAAGACCTTATTGGGATAACAGAGCTTCAGCAGCTGGGGATGGGGCTGCCAGGGCACCAGTCCGACCCGGGCGCGGTGGAGATGATCCGCCACCTCTTCGTGCGGCACAAGGGGTATGTAAGTAATGATATCATCGACCCTTTGCGCCCGGGCATATTCCACAACCTCTGCCCGCACGTGCGCTTCGTTGAAGGGACCGAGGCAGATCAACCGGAGTCCGGGATGGCTCGTCTTCAGCCCGGCCATGATATCGACCATCATCCGCGCCCCGCGCGCAATGCTCAGTCCCCCGAGATAAATGATCTCCTCCTGCCGGGCTGTCCGGACAGGCCTTTGAAAGATCTCAAGCCGCGGAAAGTTGCGCACCATAACCGTGCGGCAGCCGCGTCGCCGCAGCCGCGCCTCCTGATCGGGGACCACGCAGATCACCGCATCCAGATGGCGGGCCAGAGCCGGTTCGAACCAACCTACCAGGCGCGAGAGCACAGGCTTCAGCCATCCGGGCAGCCAGGCGCGCTCAAGGATCGCCTCTGGATAGTTCTCATGGCAGTCGTAAATGACCGCCCTGCGGCTCCAGATCCTGAGCAGCAGTCCGGCCGGCAGCAGCTCCAGATCGTGGAAATGGTAGACCTCCGCATGCTGGCTCAGAGCAGCGCGCAAAAAACGCCAGGAAGAGCAAAGCCGCATCAGCCGGCCGGAAGGCGGCTTCAAGCCGATGACCTCCACTCCGTCACGCCGTTCACGGGCGAACGGGGCGTGGACCAGCAGCGTGACCTCATGGCCCGCCTCGGCCAGGCTGCGCGCCTGACGATGAAATACCCGCACATCATAGGGGCGGTGTACACTGGTGAAAACACAGACCCGCAGCGCTCCGGCTTTCTCTTTTACCCCTGCGGCCGTCATCAATCCAGCACCATGCTCAGACCGATGCGATGGCGCTCCCGGTCGATGGTGATCACCTTGACCTCGATCACATCCCCGACCTTGACGATATCCAGGGGATGCTTGACGAACTTTTTCGCCATGCGGCTGAGATGGACAAGACCGTCCTCCTTGACTCCGATGTCGACAAAGGCTCCAAAATCGACAACATTGCGCACGGTTCCCTTGAGCACCATCCCCTCGCTCAAGTCCTCGATGGTGAGCACATCGCTGCGCAAGATCGGCCTGGGCATTTCATCACGTGGGTCGCGATTGGGTTTTTCCAGGCTGGCGATGATATCCTGCAGGGTCTCGGCGCCGCAGCCGCACACCCCGGCCAGCTCGGCCAGGGTGCGCCCGCTCTGCTTGAGCCGCTGGCTCACCAGCCGGCCGTTCTCCTGCACCTGCGCCACAGCGAGGCCGAGTTCCTGCAGCAGCCGCTCCGCAGCCGCGTAGGATTCGGGATGAACCGCCGTCCGGTCGAAAAAGCGCTCGCTCTCGGGAAGGCGCAGAAAACCCGCCGCCTGCACAAAGGCATTCTCGCCCAGCCCCTTGACCGCCTTGAGTTCCTCGCGGGTTGTGAATTTTCCCCTCTCCTCGCGGCAGCGGACGATATTCTCCGCCACCCTGCCGTTGACACCGGAGACATATTGCAGCAGAGAAACCGAGGCGGTATTCAAATCGACCCCCACACTGTTGACGCACGACTCCACCACCTGGTCGAGGGATTCGGCCAGATGGATCTGATCGACATCGTGCTGATAAAGCCCGACGCCGATCGACTTGGGATCGATCTTGACCAGCTCGGAAAGCGGATCAAGAAGACGGCGGGCGATGGAGATGTTGCCGCGCAGCGAGGCCTCCAGATCCGGAAATTCCTTTCGCGCTACCGGCGAGGCGGAATAGACCGAGGCCCCGGCTTCGCTGACGATGACATACTGAACCGGCCGGCCGCATTCGGCGATTACCTCGGCGGCCAGCTTTTCGGTCTCCCGGCTGGCAGTGCCGTTGCCAATGGCGATGATGTCAATCTGATAGTCCGCAATGAATTCGCTGATGGTCTCCACCGCCTCCCGCCAGCGCCGCTGCGGTTCATGGGGATAGATGGTGCCGCCCTCGAGGTATTTGCCCGTCCGGTCGATGGCGGCGATCTTGCAGCCGGTGCGAAAACCGGGATCGATGCCGAGAATGACCTTGCCGCGCAGGGGGGGCTGCATCAGAAGCGCGCGCAGATTCTGGGCGAAGATGCGGATAGCATGTTCATCCGCCCGCTCCGTGAGCTGGTTGCGAATCTCCCGTTCGATCGCCGGGGCGATGAGGCGATGATAGGCATCGGCGGCGGCTTTCTTCAGCTCGCCGGTGAAGATGCTGCGCGGCTGGGTGACATAGAGTTTTTCGATCTCCAGCACCAGCTCCGCCTCCGGCGCCTCAATGGCTGCGCGCAAAAAGTTCTCCCGCTCGCCCCGGTTGATGGCCAGGATGCGGTGGGGCGGTATGGTCTTGACCGGTTCGGAGAACTGCTTGTAGATCTCGTACTCCTTGCAGTTGTCGGGATCCCTGGCCTCCGAGGTGAGAAATCCCCGCGCCAGGGTGCGCTCGCGCACCGTTTGCCGGACCCGGGCATCATCGGAAATGGTTTCCGCGCAGATATCGCGCGCCCCCGCCAGGGCCGCCTCCGCATCCTCCACTCCCTTTTCAGGATCCACAAAGGACTGGGCATACTCGAGGGGCTCCCCGCTGAGAATCTCCTGGGCGAGAATGAGCTGCGCCAGCGGCTCCAGCCCCTTCTCTCGCGCCATCGTCGCCCGGGTGCGCCGCTTCGGCTTGTAGGGCAGATAAAGGTCCTCCAGGGTCTGCAGTCTGTCGGCCGCCTGCAGGGCCGCCTCCAGCTCGGGCGTCAGCTTGCCCTGCTCCTCGATGCTCTTGAGGATGGCCTGGCGCCGCTCCTCGAGATTGCGCAGATACCTGATCCGCTCCTGGATGGCGCGTATCTGCTCCTCATCCAGACTCCCCGTCGCCTCCTTGCGATAACGCGCTATGAAGGGGACGGTATTGTCCGCATCCAGCAACTCTATTGTGCTCTTGACCTGGCTCCAGCCCAGGTTCAACTCTTCCGCAATGGCGGTGTACATCTGCTGCTCTTGCACGCCGGTATTCCTGATGTTGGTTCGGGATTTGTTGGATAGTGTGTAAATATATCCCGCGCAGGGGAGAAAAGCAAGTTTTTTACCTGTTGCACGGCCAATCCCTCCCCTTGTGGAATCTAATACCGGCCAGGCTGGTTATAGTAAGAGCCTGTCCGCTCAAAAATGGTATGATAGCCCCCGGAATGAGAGTCCGCGGCGCCAAGGGTCCGGTGGGAGCCAGATTTCGGGGGTCGACCAGACCAAAAATGGGCCTTGACTTTTTGATAAATTTTTGCTAATTGTAGTATTACCGGTGTGATCCAGCGGTCATCAATACCGGACCGCACAAACCAACCCGCAATTCCCAACCGTCTATATCATATTGCGGCCAAAATTATCTCATCATCTCTATCAGGAGGAAATTACCATGGCTGAGAGTGGATTCGATCGCGACAGTTTTTTCAAGGGCCTGCTCATCGGCGGAACCCTGGGCGCCCTGGCTGCCCTGCTTTTCGCCCCCAAGTCAGGTAAAGAGTTGCGCGGCGATATCGTCCGCAAGAGCGAAGAGGCGGTCGAGGGCTCCAAACGCATCTATCACGATGCCCGCTCCCGCGCCTCCGCCATCATCACCGAAGCGGTCGAGAAGGCCCAGGCCCTGCGCGAAGAGGCCAGTGAACAGCTCGCCACCGCCCGCATGAAGGCCGAAGAGCTCCTCACTACCGCCAACCAGAAGGTTGAAGAGCTGGGCGAATCCGCCAAGGGCTATATTCACGACACCAGGGAAGAGGTCGCAAAAAAAAAAGTAAAGGCTGAAAAGGCGGTTGTCGCAGGGGTCGATGCCGCGCGCAAGGAGTTTGGCAAGAAATAACCCCAAGGCGGAAGGAGTGCCCCTGTCATGCTAGAGTACAGCGTGGTCGTCATCGCCGCCGTCATGGTCCTGACCTGGATCGCCTTGATCGTGACGCTCTTTTACGTCATCCGCCTGATCAAATCGGTTCAGCGCCTGACTGAGGAAGCACGGCCCCATATCGCACCAATCAGCCACGATATCACGATCATCACCCAGAAAACAGCGCGCATCCTTGAATCGGTCCAGCGCCAGACCTTCATGATTGAGGAGAGTGTGGATAACGTCCGCCAGATCTCCCGCAACGTGAAGGACTTTGAGGCAAACCTGCTCGCCAAGATTGCCCTGCCCGCAGTCAAGCTCTCCCAGCTCGGTCAAGGCATCAAGCGCGGCTTCGATGTGGTCTACAACCGCTTCACCCATCACAGAAAGAGATCTCTTTGAGATCCCGTCGCGGTCAAAGCCCTGCTGCCTTAACACGCCGCAGGGCTTTTCCATTGTGCCCTGCGGCAAGCTGCCGACTCGCGACCAGGAGCGTTGCGCCCTCCACCCCTTTTCTCTCCATTCAGCTTTTGGATCCCCACGAACAAGACAAGGAAATACCATGAAACGAATGCTCCTCTTCCTGCTCCTGATCGCAGCGGCCGCAATCGCCGGCGCTGCGGACTCTGGCACTCTTCTGCTCCGCTTCCCCGCCATCCACGGCGATCAAATTGTCTTCAGCTATGCCGGCAACCTCTACACCGTCTCCGCACAGGGGGGCACCGCACGCCGCCTGACCAGCCACGACGGCTATGAAATGTTCGCCCGCTTCTCCCCCGACGGCCGGCAGATCGCCTTTACGGGACAATATGACGGCAACACCGAAGTCTTTTTGATCCCCGCCCAGGGCGGCGTTCCTGAGCGCCTGACCTGGACCGCCACTCTCGATCGTGATGAGGTCTCCGACCGGATGGGGCCCAATACCATCGTCCTGGGCTGGACACCCGACGGCAAGGAGATCCTCTTCCGCTCCCGCATGCGCGAGTTCAACGACTTTAAAGGACAGCTCTATCTGGTCCCGGCCGGCGGCGGCATGCCGGAGCAGCTCCCCCTGCCACGCGGGGGCTTCTCCTCCTTCTCGCCCGACGGCAGCAGGCTCGCTTACAACCGCATCTTCCGCGAATTCAGGACCTGGAAACGCTACCGCGGCGGCATGGCCGATGATATCTGGATCTACGACCGCAACCGCAAGGAGACCCGCAATCTCACCAACAACCCGGCCTCCGACATCTTCCCGATGTGGTCAGGAGACCGGATCTATTTTCTCTCCGACCGGGATGAAAACAAACGGATGAACCTCTTCGTCTGTACTCCCGAGGGTGGAGAGACGCGCCAGCTCACCTTTTTCACCGATTATGACATAAAATTTCCCTCCCTTGGCGACCAGGCGATTGTCTTCGAAAAGGGGGGCGCCATCTACCGATTTGATCTCGCCTCCGGCACCGCCTCCGCCGTCCCGGTCACCATCGCCGAGGACCTCGCCGCCAGCCGCTCCGGGCTTCTCGATGTCAGCCCCTTCATTGCCAACTTCGAAATCTCCCCGGACGGCCAGCGCGCCCTCTTCGGCGCCCGCGGCGACCTCTTCACCATCCCGGCCAAATACGGCGAGATCCGCAACCTCACCGCCACACCCGGCATTCACGAACGCAGCAGCACCTGGTCGCCGGACGGACGCTGGATCGCTGCCATCTCCGATCGCAGCGGCGAAGACGAAATCTGGCTCTTCAGCCAGGAGGGCAAGAGCGCTCCCCGCCAGATTACCAGCAGTGGCGACGTTTATAAATACCGGCCCATCTGGTCGCCGGACAGCCGCAAACTGCTCTGGGCCGATAAAAAGCTGCGCCTGCAGTATGTCGACATCGAGAGCCAAAAGATCACCCTCGTTGACAGCGCCCGGGTCTTTGAATTCAACGACTATGCCTGGTCGCCCAACAACAAATGGATCGTCTACACCCGGAACGAAGAGGAGATGATGCCGCGCCTCTACCTCTACTCAGTGGCCACCGCAACCACTGCCGCTATCAGCGACGGCTGGTTCGACTGCGCCAACCCGGTCTTCAGCAGCGATGACCGCTACCTCTTTTTCGTCTCCGATCGCGATTTTAATCCCCTCTACAGTCAAATCGAATGGAACCACATCTATCGCGACATGTCGCGCATCTATATGCTGACTCTGGCCAAAGATACCCCCTCCCCGTTCCAGCCGAAAAGCGACGAGGTGCAGATCGGCGGCCGGACCACGACTGGGTCCGCCAGTAAAAGCGATAAAAAAGAAGCCAAGAAGGAGAATTCATTCTCCATCGCCACCTCCCGGATCGATCTTGAGGGACTGGCTCAACGCATCATCGGCCTGCCAGTCAAGCCCGCCAACTATGGCAGCCTCGCCTCCGTCGAGGACAAACTCTACTATATACGTCGCAGCAGCAGGGACGAGAAGCCCATCCTGCTTTTCTATGACTTGAAGGAGCTCAAGGAGACCGAGCTGGGTCAGATCGACGGTTATGAGATCTCCGCCGATCTGAAAAAGATGATCGTCCGGCAGGGCTCCACCTACGCCATCATCGATCTGCCCTCCGCCAAGATCGAGATCAAGGAAAAGCTCAACCTCACCGGCATGGAGGTGAATCTGGACCGCAAGGCGGAATGGCAGCAGATCTACAACGAGAGCTGGCGGCAGATGCGCGACTTTTTCTACGCCCCCAACATGCACGGGGTGGACTGGCGCGCCGTCCGGGATAAATATGCCCCCCTGCTCCCCTATGTGGAGCACCGCGCGGACCTCTCCTACCTCATCGGCGAGATGATCGGGGAACTCGGCGCCGGCCACACCTACGTCGGCGGCGGCGACCTGCCCAAACCCCGGCGCATCAAATTGGGGCTGCTCGGCGCCCGCCTCAGCAAGGATCCCCGCAGCGGCTACTTCCGCATCGACAGGATCCTCAAAGGGGAGAACTGGCAGGCCAAAACCCGCTCCCCCCTCACCGAGATCGGGGTCGACGCTCGCGAAGGCGACTATATCCTCGCCATCAACGGGCAATCCACCGCGGAGATGCCCAACCTCTATGCCGCCCTCGCCGGCAAGGCCGGCAGGCAGGTGCAGCTGACCCTCAACAGCACCCCCAATACCGCCGGCAGCCGCGAGGTCACAGTCGTACCGATCGACAATGAGGCGGAGCTCTATTACTACTCCTGGGTCCAGGCCAACATCGCCCGAGTAAACGAGGCGACCGGCGGCCAGGTCGGCTATATCCATATCCCCGACATGGGCGTAAACGGCCTCAATGAGTTCGTAAAATACTACTACCCCCAGCTGCAGAAAAAAGCCCTGATCATCGACGATCGTGGCAACGGCGGCGGCAACGTCTCGCCCATGATCATCGAACGGCTCCGCCGCGAGATCGCCATGTTCACCTTCGCCCGCAACACTGTGGCCTCGGTCGATCCCGGCGGCATGCAGTGGGGCCCGAAGATCTGCCTGATCGACGAGTTCTCCGCCTCCGACGGTGACCTCTTCCCCTACCGCTTCAGGCAGATGAAGCTGGGCAAGCTCGTCGGCAAGCGCACCTGGGGCGGCGTGGTTGGTATCCGCGGCTCCCTGCCCTTCCTCGACGGCGGCTCGCTCAACAAGCCTGAATTCTCCCGCTTCGGCCTCGACGGCCGGGAGTGGATCATCGAAGGCACCGGCGTGGAGCCGGATGTCTGGGTCGACAACGATCCCGCCCTCGAATTCAACGGCACCGATCAGCAGCTCGACAAGGCGATCGAACTGATCCTCGAGGAGCTGAAAAACTGGCAGAACACCGTTCCGCCTGTCCCCCCCTATCCAGTGCGCTGAGCGGTTCCGCCTCCTTGCGGCGGGGCAGCCGCAAGGAGGCCCTTTTCGGACAGCATGCGATTCTCAGGCCGGGGCGGAAATCGGTCATTTTTTTGTTGGGAATATGATGAAAAATTCGTAAATTTAACTCTTTGTTTTTCGCGAATTTCATCATAAACTCAGAGTTGAATATGGCTATCGATCTGCAAAAAATGCGCAATATCGGCATCAGCGCCCACATCGACTCGGGCAAGACAACGCTGACCGAACGGATCCTCTACTACACCCAAAAAATCCACGCCATCCACGAAGTCCGCGGCAAGGACGGCGTAGGCGCCACCATGGACTCGATGGATCTCGAGCGCGAACGCGGCATCACCATCTCCTCCGCCTCCACCAATGTGACCTGGAAGAAATCGATGATCAATATCATCGATACCCCGGGACACGTCGATTTCACCATCGAGGTGGAACGCTCTCTGCGCGTCCTCGACGGCGCTGTGCTCGTCCTCTGCGCCGTGGGCGGCGTGCAATCCCAAACCCTCACCGTCGACCGGCAGATGACCCGCTACAAGGTCCCCCGCCTCGCCTTCATCAACAAGTGCGATCGCATGGGCGCCGATCCGGAACGCATCGTCGAACAGCTGCGCGACAAACTCGGCCATAACGCAGTACTGATGCAGCTCCCGATCGGCCTCGAAGCCAATTTCGAGGCAATCATCGACCTCATCCGCATGAAAGCCATCTACTTCGACGGCAGTAACGGCGAGATCCTGCGCGAAGAAGAGGTCCCGGCCGGGCTGCGCGAAAAGGCCCTGGAAAAACGCGATCTCCTCATCGATCGTGCCTCTCTCTTCAGCGACGCACTCGCCGAGGCCTACCTCGAAGACCGGGTCACCGAAGAACTCATCTATCAGGCCGTACGCCAGGGCACCCTGGCCCTTGAACTCACCCCGGTCTTCATCGGCTCCGCTTTCAAAAACAAGGGCATCCAGACCCTGCTGGACGGAGTGGTCGACTATCTGCCCGCGCCCACCGAAATCGAAAACCGTGCCCTGGACCTGGACGCCGGCGAAACCGAAATTCTCCTCCAACCCGACAACGCCCTGCCAGCCGTGCTGCTCGCCTTCAAGCTCGACGACACCCGCTTCGGCCAGCTCACCTACGTGCGCATCTACCAGGGGATGATCCGCAAGGGCGAGGAGCTGCGCAACAGCCGTTCCCAGAAAAAGGTGCGCATTGGCCGCCTTATCCGCATGCACGCCGACGAGATGGAGGACATCAATGAGGCGAGCGCCGGCGATATCGTCGCCCTCTTCGGCATCGACTGCGCCTCCGGCGACACCTTCTGCTCGACGGACATCAACTACTCCATGACCTCGATGTTCGTCCCCAGCCCGGTGATCTCACTCTCCATCCGTCCCCTTGACAACAAATCCGGCGAGAACATGGCCAAGGCCCTCAACCGCTTCAGCAAAGAGGATCCGACCTTCAAGACCTTCGTCGATCCCGAGACCGGCGAATCGATCATCCGCGGCATGGGCGAGCTTCACCTCGACGTCTATGTCGAGCGTATGCGGCGCGAATACGGGGTGGCCCTCGAGACCGGCGCACCACAAGTGGCCTACCGCGAGAGCATCTCCCAGGCGGCCAGTTTCGATTATACCCACAAAAAACAGACCGGCGGTGCCGGCCAGTACGCCCGCATCTGCGGACAGGTCGAGCCCTTTCATGAGGGCGTCTTTGAATTCGTCGACGAGATCAAGGGCGGCGTCATCCCCGTGGAATATGTCCCGTCATGCAAAAAGGGCTTTGAGGCGGCGCTCGAGAAGGGCCCGCTGGTCGGCTTTCCCATCGTTGGGGTCAGGGTCATCGTCAATGACGGCAACTACCATCCTGTCGACTCGTCTGACATGGCTTTCCAGACGGCGGCCTCCAGCGCCTTCCGGGAATTTTACAGCCGCTGCAAGCCGATTATTCTCGAGCCGGTCATGCGCGTCGCCGTCGAGACCCCGCCCGAGTTTCAGGGCGCGGTGCTCGCCACCATCAATCAGCGCCGCGGCATGATCCTCAGCGCCACAGAGGACAAAACCTTCACCGCTGTCGAGGCCGAAGTGCCCCTCGGTGAGATGTTCGGCTACTCCACGGTTCTGCGCTCGGCCACACAGGGCAAGGCAGAATTCACCATGGAATTCAAGCGCTACGCCAAGGTGCCCGAGTCCATCGCCGAGGAACTTAAAAAGGCATATCAGGAAAAGCTTAAAAACAGATAGACGACTGATCGGCTGAAGGCCGGCCATTCAGACGAAAACACTGCACTCCGCTGTTGCATTAATGGCCCGCTCTGTCGTATATTACACTAGAGCCGCCACCTGCAGCAGCGCACCTTACTTCAGAGGCCTCTCATGCTCAAAGAAGAAATCATCAAGCGCAGTCCGATCCGGATCCTGGAAAAATCGATTCACGGCGGACTGGGCAAAGGCAATCTCGGCGTCTTCGTCGCGCGCAAGGGGGTGGGAAAAACAGCCTGCCTTGTCCACTTCGCTACCGACAACCTGCTGCGCGGCCAGAAAGCCCTCCATATCTCCTTCTCGGATGATCCCCAACATATCGAACATTGGTATACCCAGGTTTTTCATGAGATCGCCCGCGCCTACAAACTGGCCGGCGCGATGGATATCTACGAAGAGATCATCCGCAACCGCCTCATCCTCCATTTCAAGCGCAGCGGGCTCAACCTCGACTCGGTCAAGAGCAGCATCGTCCGCCTGATCAAGGATTCGGCCTTTGTGCCCCAGATCATCATCGTCGACGGCTTTTCGTTCGACAAGGCCAGCGAAAGCGATCTCCACTTCTGGAAAAAGCTCGCCCAGGAGCACGATGCGGAAATATGGTTCTCCGCCACCCTGCCGCCCGAGCTGCCGATCACGGACCAAACCATCATCCCGGCACCGATCAATGCCTTCGCAGAGACGCTGACGGTCGTCATCCTGCTGGTGGCCCATCGCGACTATATCGAATTAAAGCTCGTCAAGGACAACGGCGAGCGGCAGCTCGACCGGCTGCAGCTCCGCCTCGACCCCAAAACCCTGCTCATCGCCAACCGGCGTATCTGAGCGCCAGATAAAAAAAAAGAGCTCAAATGACTTGAGCTCTTTTTTTTTGCGCGCCCGAAGGGACTCGAACCCCCAACCTTCTGATCCGAAGTCAGAAGCTCTATCCAGTTGAGCTACGAGCGCCCGATCGCTTACACATAAAGTAGCACTTTTTACTATATCCTTTCAAGCTTTTTCTCGCAGCCCGCCCGCCGATAACACCTGCTCGATCCGGAGAATAAAAAAAGGCGGACGTCCTTATTTTTGAATGCCTTAGGGGGGTCGGCATTCGATGGAGGGATAAGGACGTACCGCCTTAATAATAAACGTATTATCTGGGTAAATGTTCCGCCTGTTCGGCAGAAAATTCTGCCGCCGCCAGTCCGCTCGAAACCGGACCGGCGATCATGCGCGGACCGCCGATCGCCAGCACAAGACCCGCCTTCAGTTCCCAAACCCCGCGGCCGCTGCCCCCGCTCTCCGGCAGTTGCTTCTTCACCTGCATCTTTTCATAGGAGGCCGTCACCTGTGCGCCGAGGCGCCGGCTGAAACGGTATTCCAGGCCCGCTCCGGCGATGGCGACCGGGGCGGCGGACGAAGACTCCTCCTCACGATACTCTCCATATCCTGCCCCCAGTAGGACAAAGGGTGCAAGCTTCGCCCGGGGCTGCAGAAAGAGACGCATCTGCAGGTCGCCCTGCAGCAGCGTTGTGCCTCCCCCGGATTCCCCGCTCACCCCCTTCACGAGACTGGTGGAGAGATTAAATCCGATTTGCAGCCCTGAAGAGAGTCGCCGCCCCCAATAGAGCTCCGAACAAAGAACGGAGCCGGCCAGGGATTGGCGGCCGGCCGATGCACCGAGCACCCAGCGCCCTGTGCCCGGGGAGGTGACCACCCGCGCCGACATCCCCAGCGGAGCCATTCTGGAGGCACTGGCCAAATCCACCGGACGGGCCTCCCGTCCATGCTGCTCCTCAATATATCTCTTGATCAGAGCGACGACCTGGCGATGGACCTCCTCACCGGAAGCGGAGCGGCTCTCCATGTGTGGCGCCGTTTTCTTGACTGCAGCAGCCACCGCACTCTCAAGGCGATGATCTACCGCCCTTTCAAGGGGTCGCGTATTTTCGTCTGACGCCAGGACTGGCTGGGGAAGCACAGGCGCATCCGCGGGCTGCGAGGTCATCACGTCGGGCTCCGGAACTTTACTTCCAGCTCTTCCTGCCGATACCAATGCCGGCGCAGGCTCAGGCGGGGTTAATACACCAGCCGGGCGCAGCGCCGGACGCGCAGCCCGGAACGGTCTGGCCGCGGTGATCACAGGCTGAGGCGAAGGATCATTGATCGAGAAAACCGGCGCCGGCCCGGCCGTGATCTCGGCCAGCGGAACCATGGCTATCCCGCCAGATGGCGTCTCCGTCCCGGTGCGCTTGAGGTGCACCACAAGGATCATCAACGCCGCGCAGAGCGTGAGCGCAATATGTGTCCACTTGGCGAGGTACATCATCTCCTGCTGTTACAAAATGGGACATCGGAGCAACAATTTCGCAATCGGAGGGGCTGCCACCCATCCGCAGTGGGCAGCAAACCTGTTGTAAACACTTGAATTTATTTACGGGACGCGAAAAGAGCTCGAATCACTCTTGTATATATACAATAAGTGTGCCAGAGCCGGTAGGGGAGAGCGGGGAAGAGTGGGGCAAAAAAAAACGGAAGGTTCAGCTGAGACCTTCCGTTGTGAGCTGGGGAACAGGGATTCGAACCCCGATACCATGATCCAGAGTCATGTGTCCTGCCATTGGACGATTCCCCAGGGACGATATGGCTTGATGGCAGTAAATATACGCATTTTTTACGACAATTCAAGCAAATTTTTCAGCCGGGAAGAAAGCCGGGAATGCGCTGAAAACGCCCGCGGTGCTGTGTTTGACCGTGGGCCGCGCCTGATCAGCCGCCGATTTTCTTTTCGATTTTCGCCCAGCTGTCACGCAGGGCTACTGTGCGGTTGAATACCGGAACCCCTGGTTTCGAATCGACACTATCCGCGACGAAATAGCCGTTGCGTTCGAACTGCAGCCGGGCTCCCGGCTCCGCTTCGGCCAGGGAGGGCTCTAGTTTGCAGCCGGTCAGCACCCGCAGGGAGTCGGGATTGAGATAGTCGAGAAAACTTTCCCCTTCCGTCGTGGCCTGAGGGTCTGGCCTGGTGAAAAGGCTGTCATAAAGACGCACGGTCGCGTCGAAGGCATGCGCAGCCGAGACCCAGTGGATGGTGCCCTTCACCTTGCGTCCATCCGGCGTGCCGCCGCCCCGCGAGGCAGGATCGTAGCTGCAGTGCAAGGTTGTCACTTCTCCCTGGTCGTTCTTTTCCAGCCCGGTGCAGGTGACAAAGTAGGCATAACGCAGCCTGACCTCCCGTCCCGGCGAGAGGCGGTGGAACTGTTTCGGCGGGTCTTCACGAAAGTCATCGCGCTCGATGTAGAGTTCCCGGCCGAAAGGCACCTTGCGTGTGCCCATCGCGGGATCCTCGGGATTATTGACGGCATCCAGCTCCTCGAACTCTCCCTCCGGATAGTTGTCGATCACCACCCTGAGGGGATTGAGGACCGCCATACGCCGGGGCGCGCGCTGATTCAGATCCTCACGCAGGCAGTGCTCCAGCAGCTGGATGTCGACGACGCTGTCACGTTTGGCCACGCCGATGATTTCGGCGAAAGTGCGGATCGATTCCGGGGTGTAGCCGCGGCGGCGAATACCCGCGATCGTCGGCATACGCGGGTCATCCCAGCCGCTGACATGTTTCTCGGTCACCAGCTGGAGCAGTTTGCGTTTACTCAGCAGGGTATAGGAGAGGTTCAGCCGCGCAAATTCGATTTGCTGGGGATGGTAAATTCCGAGCTGATCGAGAAACCAGTCGTAAAGCGGCCGATGATCCTCAAATTCGAGGGTGCAGATGGAGTGGGTGATCCCTTCTATCGAATCAGAAATACAGTGGGCATAGTCGTACATGGGATAGATGCACCAGGTATCGCCGGTGCGATGGTGCTCGACCTTCTTGATCCGGTAGATGGCCGGATCACGCATATTGAGGTTGGGTGAGGTCATGTCGATCCTCGCCCGCAGCACACGGCTGCCCTCCGCGAACTCACCCTTGCGCATGCGCTCGAAAAGATCCAGATTTTCCGCTACGCTCCGGTCGCGATAGGGGCTGTTCTTGCCGGGTTCTGTTAGAGTACCCCGGTATTCCCTGATTTCATCGGGACTTAGATCGCAGACATAAGCCATCCCCAGCTTGATGAGCTGCACCGCATACTCATAGAGCTGCTCGAAATAGTCGGAGGCATAGAACTTGCGCCCTTCCCAGTCAAAGCCCAGCCAGCGGACATCTTCCTCAATCGATTCAACATACTCGACATCCTCCTTGGCGGGATTGGTGTCGTCATAACGCAGATTGGTCTTGCCGCCGAATTCGCGGGCAAGGCCGAAATTGAGGCAAATCGACTTGGCGTGGCCGATGTGGAGATAGCCGTTGGGTTCCGGCGGGAAGCGGGTGTGCACCCGTCCCTGATATTTGCCGGTCTTGAGATCCTCGCGGATGATAGTGCGAATGAAATTGGGGGGCGCGGTCGAGACCGCCGCCTCTCCGGAGCCCTGCTCCGTTCTTTCCGCCTGTCCGTTGACGTTTTCCATCTTATCCGATCCCTAATATCATAGGTACTTGCTTGATGGCCAGGGTCAGGCGGCGCAGCACCGTCTCCCGGCCGAGGAGTTCCATCAGCTCGAACAACCCCGGTCCGACGCTGAGGCCGGTGACCGCCAGGCGGAGTGGGTGAATGAGCAGGCTCCCCTTGAGATCATGCCGCTCCGCCACAGTGCGCAAGGCCTGCTCGATCTCCGCCGCGGCAAAAACCCCGGCGGCTTCGAACTCGCGGCTCAGTTCCTGAAGCAACGGAGCGGTTTCCGGGCTCCAGCGCTTCTGCAGGGCTTCCGCCTCATAGCTCTCCGGATCCTGGAAGAAGTAGCCGGCCAGCCTCCAGAAATCACCGATGAAATGGAGGCGCTCATGCAGCAGCCCGACAACCCCGAGCAGATAGGCCTGATCGATCTCTCCCAGGGCCTCCGCCTCGGGCATGGCACGCACGGCAGCCGCGATCGACTCGGGGGAGCGCCTCATGATGTGCTCCTTGTTGAGCCAGTTGAGCTTTTTAAGATCAAAAATCGCCGCCGACTTGTTAATGCGGCCCAGAGAAAACTCCTGCACCAGCTCATCGAGGGAAAAAACCTGACGGTCATCCCCCTCCCCGGGATTCCAGCCGAGCAGCGCGATACAGTTGAGGATGGCCGACTTTTCATACCCCCTGCGGATATAGGAGGCGACATCGGGATCGACCTTGCCTGGGGGCAAAGCCTCCAGGGACTGGATGTCCCGTTTGCTCATCTTGCTGCCGTCGGGATTAAAAATCAGCGGCAGATGGGCCATCTTCGGCGGCTGCCAGCCGAAATACTCGTAAAGCAGCAGGTGCTTGGGCACCGAACTCAGCCACTCCTCGCCGCGGATGACATGGGTGATCTCCATGAGATGATCATCCACGACATTGGCCAGGTGATAGGTCGGATAGCCATCCGACTTGAGCAGCACCTGGTCATCCACCTCCTTGCTGTCAAAAACCACATGGCCGCGAACCTCATCCTCAACCTCGAACTTGCGCCCCTCCGGAACGAGCAGGCGGATGGCGTAGGGGGTGCCGTCCGCGATCGCCTCCTCGACCTCTGCGGGCGGGAGGCTCAAACTGTTGCGCATCTCCATCCGGTTGGCGAAATTGTACTTGGCATAGGGATTCCCCGCTGCCTTGGCGCGCGCGCGCATCGCTTCGATATCCGCCGGCGAATCAAAGGAGTAGTAGGCATACCCTTTCTTGAGCAGCTCCTGCGCGTAACCTCGGTAGGTCTCTGTGCGCTCGGACTGAAAATAGGGGCCACAGGCTCCGCCCCAACGCGGGCCCTCGTCTGGGCGTAACCCCGCCCACTCGAGCACTGTAATCAGATTCTCGACCGCCCCCTCCACAAACCGTTCGCGGTCTGTATCCTCGATGCGCAGAATGAAATCACCGCCCTGATTGCGCGCGTAGAGATAGTTGTAGAGCGCTGTGCGCAGACTGCCGATATGAACAAATCCCGTCGGACTCGGGGCGAATCGCACTCTTGTCTTGGCCACAACCAATCCTTCTGCTGGTTCATTGACTCTCACAAAAAAATGGCGAATTTCGCCATTTTTTGTTGCGGAGAGGCAGGGATTCGAACCCTGGGTAGGGGTTACCCCCTACAACGGCTTAGCAGGCCGCCCCGTTCAGCCACTCCGGCACCTCTCCGAAAATATGTCTTCGCCGGGAATCGACCTCATGAAGCGGAGGGAGGGGGATTCGAACCCCCAAGGGCTTGCGCCCGGCGGTTTTCAAGACCGCTGCCTTGCCTGTTAGGTCTATCCCTCCCGGCAGATGTCAATTTACAAATAATTAAAAAGATAGTCAAACATTATTTGCATAGAACCCCATTCGTTTGCCCTCAGGCGCGCACAAATTTCTTCCCCGGCAGCTGGTTGACGAGACTCTTCAACTCCAGCTCGAGAAGCTGGGCCAGAACTGTGGAAACCGGCCTGCCCAGCACCTGGGCGATCTCATCCACATGCCGGGGCTCCTGGCTGAGAACCCCTAAAAGCTTCTCCTCATCAGCCGAAAGCCCTACCCCCGGCAGCTCGAGCTGCCGGCTCTGCGGCGGCTCCTCCGCCATGCCGATCTCCACAAGGATATCCTCCACCCCCTGCACCAGTTTGGCCCCCTGCTGGATGAGGTGGTTGCACCCATACGCCCGCGGATTGGTGATATTGCCCGGAACCGCCATTACCTCACGGTTGTACTCCAGGGCGTCATCCGCGGTGATCAGCGCCCCGCTGCCCTCGCCGGCCTCAACCACCAGGGTGGCTGCAGCGAGGCCGGCGATGATCCGGTTGCGGCGGGGAAAATGGGGGGCATCCGGCTGGGTGCCGAGGAGATACTCCGAGATCAGGGCGCCGTGTTCCGTGATCATCCGCGCCAACCGGCGGTTCTCGCCGGGATAGATCTGATCGAGACCTGAACCGAGCACTGCAACAGTCCGCCCGCCCTGCGTAACCGCCTCATGGTGGGCGATGGTATCGATGCCGCGGGCCAGGCCGCTGACAATGACCAGACCACGCTGGACCAGCTCCCGCGTCAGCTTGCGGGCGACAATCTGCCCGTACTCGCTGGGAACGCGCGTACCGACCACCGCCACCGCCCTGGCCGAGAGCGCCTCCAGATCGCCCTGGACGAAAAGAATCACCGGCAAATCGTAGAGGGGACGGAGCATCTCCGGATAGGCCGCATCCCAGAGGGTCAGGACGGTCACACCTGCCTTGCGGGCCCGTTCCAGCTCCCGGGTTGCCCCCTCCAGATCTCTGTTGGCCTTGATCTTGGCGGCCGTCGCCTGGTCTATGCCCTCAACCTCGCACAACTGCCGGGTGGAGGCGGCATAGACCGCCCGGCCGCTGCCGAAGCGCTCGATCAGGCTGCGCAGCCGCTGCGGTCCAATCCCCGGGGTATTCCATAAACTGAGTAATTCGGGGGTAGCAGATTCCATAGCACCTCCTGTTGGAAGGCGTCAATCCGCTTGGTCGTCCTGCTGCAAGGTATCCCAGATCAGACGGATCAGCTCCTCCAGGCCATCCCCGCGCACGGCGGAGATGGTGATCTCGGGGGCGTCCCCGCGCAGACGGGCCTTGAGGGGCTTGATCCTGCCCTGGACAAGATCCTTTTTGGTGTAGATCAGCAGGCGTTTCTTTCTGAGGAGATCCGGGCTGTAGGATTTCAGTTCGTTGATGAGGGTTTTATAATCCGCTTCCATCTCCACCGAGCTGCAATCGAGCAGAATGGCCAGTATCCTGGTGCGTTCAATATGGCGAAGGAACTGGATGCCCAGCCCCTTGCCCTCATGGGCGCCTTCGATCAGGCCGGGGATGTCCGCCACAACGAAGCTCTGGGCGTCGCTGACCCGGACGATGCCCAGATTGGGGATGAGGGTGGTGAAGGGATAGTCAGCAATTTTAGGGCGAGCAGCGGAGATGCGCGAAAGCAGGGTCGACTTGCCTGCGTTGGGCAGGCCAACCAGCCCCACATCCGCAATCAGCTTGAGCTCCAAAGTCAGTTCGAGTTCTTCCCCCAATTCCCCCGGATCCCATTCACGCGGGGTGCGGTTGGTCGGGGTGACGAAACGGGAATTGCCGCGGCCGCCGCGCCCGCCGCGGGCGATGACCGCCTCCTCCCCCTCTTTGGTCAGGTCGGCAATCAGCTCCCCGCTCTCGGCATTCCGGATGGTGGTGCCGATGGGCATACGGATCAGCAGGGGCTGCCCGGACTTGCCGGTCATATTGGAGCCCATGCCGTGCTGGCCGCGCTCGGCCTTGAAGAGCGTCTGATATTTGAAATCGAGCAGGGTATGAATATGCCGGTCGGCGATGGCGATGACATCGCCGCCATGCCCGCCGTCGCCGCCGTTGGGCCCCCCTTTGGGGACATACTTTTCTCTGCGGAAAGCGACACAGCCGGCCCCGCCGGAGCCAGCTTGCACACGTATCTTGGCATGGTCTATGAACATAGGAAAAGATCGGGGAAAGATGAACAAGTGGGAAAGGGGTGGGGTCTTGGCTTATGCAGAGGCCGTGCCGCCACCCGGGAATTGGTGCCGCGCAGGCGCGCGTCAGCGTCCGGAGCTGAGAAGGGCCCGACCTTTTTTGCTGTCCAGACCGCTTTTTTTCAAGAGCTTGCGCATCGCAAACCAGCCGAGACGGATATTGCCATGCTCCGGCGTATTCAGGGTCCTGATGAGCTGGATGGTGCCGATCTCGGGATCCTGTCCGATGATCTTGCGAATCTTCTCTTCCAGATTGTCGGCCCTGCCGCTCTCCGGCCGGGGAGCGCTCTCGCGGCGCTCGCTGCCGCCCCGGGAGTGCGCCGCCTCCATATCCACTTCGGCGACCTTGCTCCCCTCGGTGACTGGACCCAGGGTGCGCTCGAAATCCTTTATAGCCTCGTCAATGCTGTCGCAGGCCTTGAGGATATAGTGGAACTCAAGCAGCTCGAAAACCTCATAGACTTCAGGGATCATGCGCACCAGTTTGAGATCCCCGCCCTTTTCGCGGATCCCCTTGATCTCGCTGATGAAGATGCCCCAGCCCGCGCTGCTGACGTAATCGACATTGCCCAGGTCGATGATGATATTGTATGATCCCGCCTTGAGAAGAGTGCTCAGGGCGTGTTCCAGTTCCGATGATGTGGTGGTGTCAATATATCCGCCAACCTTGATGATCGATACACTGTTTTTGGTACCCGTCTTCTCCACTGACAATTGGATGCCTTCCATTTTGAATCTCCATCAAGATTATTTCGCGATTGCAGGAACTGGGCGCAAGACTGTAACCGCAATGTCGAGTCGAAAGCACGCCATCCCACCAGATACCCCGTCCGGACGAGTTCTTCCAGCAAACAAATATAGCCTTTATGCCTCTAATAGTCAACAAAAATATCCAGCAAGTCAGGGGCGCGCAGGGTCAGGATGACTCGGTCTGGTTGATGAACTGCTTGGCTCTCTGGATGCTTTCAAAAATGTCGCGGCGCTCCGGCGCGAGCTGCAACAGATATTCCCAATGGGCAATGGCCCGCGGAAACGCCCCCTGGTTGGCGTAAATCACCCCCAGCTTTTCATGCGCCTCCTTGTTGCGCGGATCGATCTTGAGAATGCGCTGAAACTCCCGCGCCGATTCACGGAAGGCGTTGGCGCGGAAATAGGATTGCCCCAGCAGCACGCGCACCTGGGTATCGCCGCCGTCTCGCGCCAGAATCTCCGAGCAGATTTCGATCGATTGCCTGTACTCCTCGTTCAGAAAACGGCTGAGGGCATTGGCGTAGGCGCGGTCGCGGTCGGGATCATCAGTATGGGCCGGCGCCGCGGCACTTCCTCCCCCCTCCGAACTCCTCGCCCGTTCCGCCGCCTCGAGGCCCGGCTCCGGCCACTCCTTCCCGCCATTCTTCTCGGCACTGAGCAGATCGATGAGCTCGTCGAAAGAGAGGCGATGCTGGTCCTTTATCTCCTCCTCGGCATGACCAACCTCGCCGGCCGCCTCCTCCAGCTGCCATTGCCCCTCCAGGTCCGGCCCGGCGCCCTCCTGCTCCCCGACCTGCCAGTTCATCCGCGAGGCGATCTCGTTCTGCAATATCTGCTCGATGATCTCGTTCTCCAGCTCGCCACTTTCGGAAATCAGGCCGGCCTCTTCATCGATCTCGAGAAACTCCTCAAAGATGTCGCGCAGCGCCGGATCGGCATCTTCCTGTGGTGGGCTGAAATCCTCTCTCTCCGACTCGCCGGCGGGAAGGACGACCGCCTCTTCCATCGGCGCGGCCGGGAATCTCCTGCCCTCCTCGCGAAGCGCGAAGGGATCCTCAAGCCCGCCCCCGGTCTCGAGAATATCCGCAAAATCGAGATCGTCGCTGGTGAGATCGTCCACATCATCACGCAGCTCCAGCCCCGGCTCCGGCAGGGGGGGCTCGATATTCCTTTCGGGCAGATTGCTCTCCACGTTACCGGCCTCAGCTGCTGCAACCGCCTCGAGGGGAACGATCTCCGGGGGCAGATCCAGCAGCTCTTCCTCGACGGGGGCCGCCTTTTCACCAGCGCCGGCGGCATATTCAAAACCCATCTCCGCAAGGGAAAGATCGGGCTCGGCGGCCGGTCTGGCGGCCGCCTGAGTGGATTCATCAGGCTCGGCGAACTCATCCGTATAGGACTCTGCCTCCGGCGCCGTCCCGCCCAGCCGTTTGTCGAAGAGATCCTCGAGCGGGACGTTGAGAAGCTCTTCGATCTGGTAGGAGAGGATATCCCGTCCCTGGAAGCGGCTCATGCCGGGCTGATGCGGCAGCGCCACCCTCTGACGCCCGGGGGCTGCAGCCGCGCGTGCGGGTTTCGGCGGTTCCGCCGCCGGACGACCCTTGCGGGCATCACCGGGAGCCTCCGCCTCCTCGTGATCGGATTCCATGTCGGCCAGCCCGCCCTTCTGGATGATCACCCGCCCGTCCAGCGTCAGCATCGGGGTACCCGGCGGCTTGGGTCGGCGCTTTTTGCCGCCACGATGAACAAAGGCCTCGCGCAGCTCGCGTGTGTTCAGCTTGGCCCGCACCAACTCTTCGTAGATCTTGGCGGGATTGATATCCATAAAGCCGTAACGCTCGGTGAGGAGCTCCTCATGGATCTTCTTGGCTCCGTACTCGGGGTAGCGCATGATCACATCATAAAGACGGGTCTTCTCCTCGATGCTCAGATGCTTGGCTTCGATGGACTCGCTCTCGACGCTGACCAGCTCCTCGATGTTGCCCTGCTCAAAGATCTCCTTGTATTTGGAATAATAGGAGTAGGAGGAAAGGCCCTCGCTCTCGCACGCCTCCTTGATGCTGCTGCCCTGCTGGAGACGGCGATAGACCCGCTTGGCGCGTTCAAGCTCGATCTTTTCCGCTGAAGACTTTTCCTTGATGGCGACGAGCGTGATGTCGTCGCTCTGCGGAGTGCCCTCGGTGAAGGAGAGGATCTCCTCGTGCAGCTTGTCGACAAAATCCTGGGCCGGCAGAAGGCCGTTTTCGCGGATGACGTTGAGAAAACGCTCCTCCCCGTAGAGCTGGCGCCGCCGGTTCATCGCCTCGGTGATGCCGTCGGTGTAAATCAGCAGGATGTCGCCCTCATTGAGCGAGAGGGTGTCCGACTCAATGGTGTTGCGGAAGAGATTCTTGTCCGGCAGGGAGATGCCAATGGGGAAGCCGTGGGGATTGAGGTAATAGGATTTGTTGCGGCTGCCGCGATAGAGGATCATCGGATTGTGTCCGGCGCTGGCATAGTTGAGCCGCCTTTTCTTGGAATCGATGATCACATAAAAAAGGGTGACGAACATCCCCTTTTTCATGTCTGCGACGACAAAGTCGTTCACGCGCGCCAGCACCTCGGCCGCATCCTTGACGCCGCGCGCCTCGGTGCGCAGGGCGGTGCGGATCATGGTCATGACCAGCGAACCCGGAACCCCCTTGCCCGAAACATCGGCGACGACGATGCCCAGGGTATCCTTGTCCACCTCGACGAAATCATAATAGTCGCCGCCCACCTCCTTGGCGGCGGCGTAATAGCTGCTGATTCCGTAACCCTCGATCTCGGGAAATTCGCCCGGCAGCAGGGTCTGCTGGATTTCCTGGGCGACCTGCATCTCCTTTTGCAGCCGTTCCTGTTCGGCCATGTTGACCTGGGATTCCCGCAGCTTCAGGGTGATATCACTGAAGGCCTGGGCGATCTCGCCGATCTCGGTTGTGGCATCGATGTCCATCTCGTCAGCGGCACCGGGCTGTCCGAGCTGTTTGACCCACTCGGAGAGACGCCGGAAGGGGTTCATCACCAGGATGATGAGCAAAAAGAGACCGGCGGCACCGATGAGCCAGATCAGGCCCAGCATCCGGGCGTTGCTCCAGCGCTCGCTGCTGATCTCCTTGCTGATGGCAGCGTGATCGATGAAAAAGTGGGCGGTACAAAGGGTCTTGCCGGACTCATCCAGAACCGGGGAGGTGATTTCCAGCACCTCGATCCCTGAAGGGAAGGTGTAACGCAGGACATCATTCTGCAGCTTGCCGGTTTCCTGCGGCCGATTGAAACGGGTGAAAATCAGCTTGCCCTCGGTGCTGGCCAGAATGTACTGGTTATTGTCGGCGATGAGCGCCTGATAGAGGATATCCCGGTATTCCGAATTCTGCAGGGTGTTGAGCGGCGGCAGGGTGTGGGCGAGGATATCAATGTCGTCGGGAAGATTGGTCCCCTCCACCATGCTCTGGCGCGTGGTCTCGGGAAGCTGCTGCTGCAGATTGGCCGATATGTCCGAGGTCATCACCGAGAGGGCGGTGCGTCCCCGGGCGAGAAAATCGGCAGTGATAGAGTCGGCACTGCGAAAAAAGTTGTAGACGAAAACCCCGAGTAAAAAGAGGGTGAAAACGGAGGTCGATATCAGCCAGTAGCGCGCCTTGAGGGTCATGGAGAGCGAGGGCACGGCGAGGCGGCGCTTGCGCGCAACGTCGCGATGCTTGACCATCCATAACTCGTTGCCCTCTTCGGTCTTGCGATAATCAATCTCGTCGAGCAGCCGGCGCATGATGAAGATGCCCAGGCCGCCCTTCTTGCCGATGTCGACATAGCGCTGGAGGTCGGGATCGCTGACCTGACGCGGATCGAAATACTTGCCCTGATCAACCAGGACGATGGTGAGGCTGTTTTTCTTGACGATGGCGCGAATTGTGATGCTGCCTTCCCAGTCGCGGTAGGCATGCTTGATGATGTTGGTGGCCGCCTCGTCTATGGAGAGCTTGAAGGCATTGATCACCCGCTCAGAGAACCCGTGGCGGTGGCCAACCTTGGTGACGAAATCCCGCAGTTCGCCGAGAAATTCGATCCGGGCGGGTACCTTCAGCTGCTCTTTTAGAATATTCTGGAACAAGTGTCCTCTTCCCCTTCACCGGCGGCGGGCGCCGCCGGTCTGGAGAGCTCCTTTCAGACGGGTTGCGGGCCGGCTGCTCTTATTTGTTCTGGGTGCCCTGGTTCGAAGATTGCCGCTGCAAATTCTCTTTGGCTGAATCGAGGGCCTTGAGGATCTTTTTATTCAGGGGCTGCAGCTTGCGCGCCTCCTCAAAGTGGCGCACCGCCTCATCATACTTGTGCTGGGCATAGGCCTGTGCCCCGAGCCGGTAGAGCTCGCGCACATTTTCGGGCATCTCCATGTCGCGCGCTTCCGCCCGGGCCTTGGCTTCGTTGTAGCGCTCCTGCAGGGAGCGGTTGTTGGGATCGTAGCGCAGGGCTTCCCGGTAGAGCGAGGCAGCCTCGGCCCAGTTCTGGCTCATCTCCTGCGCCGCCGCCCGCCGCATCAAATCCTCCCGGCTGAGCCGGCTTTCGATCGAAGAGATCTGCCCCGCCAGGAAGGTCTCGATGTCCGGAATCCCCTTGGCCATCTGCCGGGCCTGATTGTAGATGGTGATGGCATCGTAGCCGCGATCCTGAGCCTGCAGCTGGCGCGCGCGTTCGGCCAGCTGCATGATCTTGCGGCGCAGCTGTTCATCGGACTTGCGTCTCAGGTCAGTAGCCCGCTCGCTGTTCGGATCGATGGCGAGGGCCTGATCGCACTCCTGAATGGCGGTCTGATAATCCTCGAGGCTGTAGGCGTTCAGGGCCTTCTGGTAATGCTGCTCGATGAGCAGATTGTTGCGGCGGATGCGCATCTCCTCCTCAGTCTTGGCGAGAATGGCCGCCTCCTCACGCTTGCGCTGCTCCTCCAAAGCGGTGTTGATCTGCTGCAAAAGCTGCCGCGCCTCCTCCAGATCCGGATCACTGCCGGTCACATCGTAAAAGAGCACCCGGCTCACCACGCTGTAAGCCCCGGGGTAATCGCCCTTTCCGACCAGGACCCGCGCACGGCTCATTCCCGAAACAATGGCCTCGTTCCGTTCAGCCTGGCGTTTGGCCGCCAGCTCCATCTCGATGCGGCGCGCCTCACGCTCCTGATATTCAGCCATGCGCAATTCGCGGCTCTTGCCGATGTTCAGCACCAGGGAGATGCGATGGCTGCTGCTCAGCCAGGAATCATCGCCCGTCCAGTAAGAGTAATCAAGCTGGACACCGGCCAGCTTGGCGCCGCCCCCGATCGTAAAGTGATTGCGATAAAGCCCCGTACGCAGAGCGAACATATCCTGAAAGCTGTACTCCAATCCCAGATGGGTGTGGGCGGGCATCGTCTTCATCTTGTCATACTCAAAGGCCAGCGTCACACTGCTGCCGTCATCACCGATGCTGATCCTCTTGTCCATCCCCAGACGGAAGGTGCGGGGCGTGGATTCACGCTCATCAACCGCGCGCATGGAGCGCTGAATCGCATTCTGCACGCTCACAGCCAGGGTGAGATCCTTCAGATAGGGGCTCGCCAGCCCGGGAGTGAAGACCAGCCCCATGTCCGCGCCCAAGGCGGATTCGGTGAGGCTGCCGGTCTGCCCCGTGGCCCCATCCGGATAGCCCGGCAGCGAAACCCGCTCGACCTTGAGCGCGGCCCCGACAGCAAGCCAGCTGAGAGGCTTGTAGCCGTAGCCGAAGAGCAGCATGTTCCGGCTGTAGGAGAGCGAGCCCAACTTCATCGGATCGAACTCGTCGCGGATATCAATGTCCGGCGTCGACAGACTGATGATGCCGAGGCTGAAGGTGCCGAGAAAAAGGGTGGGGTGGGCATAGCCGAGATAGCTGTACTGTGTGCCCGCGGTCAGATTGGAATAGTAGAGCCCGACGCCCATATTCTGAACATTCTCCAGGGCGGCTGGATTCCAGTAGAGGGCGAAAGGATCATCGGCCGTCGAGACATAGGCCCCGCCCATGGCCAGAGCCCGGGCCCCGACGGGAAGGTCAAAGACATCGTTGGCTCCGCCATAGGCGCGATCCTGCAGCACCTGCTGCGCGTACGCCCCTCCGGCCTGAAGAAGCAGCAGGAAGAGCAAAGAGAGGAGATATTTTCTGGTATTTGGTTTCACAATGGCCAACTGCTCGATGCGTTATTTGACAACTGCTATCTTGGTGAGCGCCATCTCGCCGTAATCGGTCTGCAGATAGGCCAGATAGACGCCGTTCATCACCTTCTCGCCGCGGCCGTTGCGGCCGTCCCAGATGACCTCATCCTGATGAACTCCGGCGCTGGTCTGCCGCGGATGAGCCGCCCTGGTGTACTCCCAGGCCTGTACCAGATCTCCGGTCAGGGTGAAGATCTTGATACGGACGTCGCTCGCCTGCTTGAGATAATAGACAAAGCGGGTGGTCGGGCGCGACGCTGTGCCGAAGGGATTGGGATAATTACAAAAAGACTCTTCCAGGCTGTTTTGCATCACCACCAGGGTGCCGGAGGAGAAGCCGAGATACTGGACGCGATTGAGGGTCGAGTCGGCGATGCTCAGCCGGTTGTGGTAGATGGCGTCCCTGGCTACTATCGCACGGGCCGAATCCACCGCCATGACAAAATCGGTGAGGTTGGCCTCCGCAGCGATATCGATAAGGATATCGATGGCGAAGAGGTCGCTGCCCCGGATCGTGTCGGGAACAGCCTTGTCAAAATTGAGCACCATCTCGCTGGCCGCGCCGGGACTATTGTTCTCAGCCAGCACCTCAGCGGGATTGCCGTGCCGGACGGCGGCGATCCGGCTCACCACCGACCGCGCCGCCACCGCGCTGCCGCGCTTGTTGCGGAAAGAGACCTTGATGGTATCCAGCAGCGACCGGCTGCCGATCGACTGGTCCTTGTTCTGCAGAGAGAGGCCGAGCATGGGCAGGCTGGCACCGCCGCGCAGGCCGACCGATCCGGTGCGCACAGGAAAGGACTTGGCCACCATAAAACCAGCCTCAGGCGAGATCAGCACAATCGATGAATCCTGCGCGATATCAGCAGGGGTTTTGGAGAAATAATCCCTCGGCGCACTGAGCAGCTTTACCATCAGGGTATCCGGGGTCTCCCTGAATACATCCGGCGCCTTGACCCGCCACTTCACCGTGTCGCTCTCGGTGCTTACGGTCAGGCCGTCCGCGCTCGTATAGCCCGAGGGCAGCCGCAGCTGCACCTGGTAGGAACCGTAGTAATCCGCAGAACCGAGATTGGAGAGGATCGAAAAGAGGTCGAACTCATTCCCGATGCGCACCGGTATTGGCGTCGTCCCCGACCGGCCCTGTACCTGGGCGAGCACTTCAAGCCGCGCTTTGCGCACGACCCAGATCGGGAAATAGACATTCATAAACTCCGTCGTCGCCTCCAGGCCGGAATTGGCATCCTTCGGCAGAGCTGTGACGCTGAACTGGACATCAAAAAGAGTGTCCTGCGAAACCGCCGGGGCGGCCAGGTTCCAGACCAGGCTGTCACTGCCGCTCTTGATCAGGGGTTCACTGCCGTCGAGAAAGCGGGCGGGGACATTGAGACGAATGGTAGCCGCTTCGCCCGCCACCTGGGGGGCGGTCTCCTCACGATGATCGATGTAGAGGGCCAGCCGCATCGGCGATTCACTGGAGACCTTGTTGTTCAGCCCCGCCGGGAAGATGATGCGCGGAGTCAGGGTGAAACGGGTCGGCGGCTGGGTGGTCACAGTGAGGGCGCGGACCTGGTTGGTCAGGGCAATGTTCGAACGGTAATCCCTGCCGCTCACCGTCAGGGTCAGGGTGTTGGATCCGGCCTCCGCCGGGGCCTTTACCGTCCAGGTCACCACCTGACGGTTCCCGGCCGGGACCGTAACCGACGGTGTATTGGTCGAAAAATCCCCGGTGCTGCTGATCTCGGCCTGCAGTTCACGGACCGAGGTGGAGGTGATCTCCGCCGTCACCACAAAGCTTTGTTCCGCAGAGACCGAATTGTCAAGGGCGCCAGCCGGGCTGCTGATATAGAACTGATCGATGCGCGTTGTCCCCCGCGCCTCGGTGAGGACATTCAGCGTCGCCGAACCATTGGCGATAGCCGCCGGGGCATTGGTATTCTCGTCCATGGGTATGGTGGAGATCTCGACACGGATATCCCGGATCTCGCTGATGGGCACATCGGAAGCCTGGACGTTCCAGGTTACATAGCTGCCGATGGTGAAGCCCTTGGCTGAATCAGAGGAGACCAGCGTCAAACCGCTGTTCTGCAGGGAGAGGGTGATCCTGCCAGTCGCCCCGACGCGGGCGGCGCCGAGATTGCGCACCCTGGTTCTCAGGATGGCCTGCTGGCGTACGGAGAAATTGGCCTGGCCGCTCTCCATCACCCCTACTGCCGGGGAACTCACCTCAAGGTCATCGACCCAGAGGCTGGCGCGGCTTACGATCTGATCGATAGTTGCGGTACGGGTCTGGATCAGTTCGCTCTCCGCGGACTGCCCGCGCGCCGTGGCCTCGAAAATATGGGCCATTACGGTCTCGGCATCAGGAACCTGGACGCGCCAGTAGACCGTATCCCGGCTGGAGGCCACCGCCTGCGTCGCAGGGCTAAGCAGAACATAGGCAGGGGAGATCGGGAGTTTGAGGGTGACGCTCTTGTTTCGAATGTTGTCGGTCGACTGGACGGTCGCGCGCAGCACCATCTGCTGGGCCGTGGAGAGAATCCGGTCCTGGGCACCGGAGGGTGAATAGATGGAGAGATTCAATGCCAGTCCCGACCTCAGGGTCGTGACGACTGCAGCCGCCTGCACAGACTCGGTCGCAGCGGGTGCTGCGATATTGACATCCTGCGGCACCCGAGTGAGGTTGACACGGATGGTGTCGCTGAAGGAATCCTGGTCAGGCGCGATCAGGTGGAGGGTGTCGGTATAGCTCGTCCAGCCGAGCGGTACATCGAAGGAGCGTTCCGTTTCGCCCCCGATAAGGCGGTACTTGTTTCCCGGCGGCAGGGTGATCGTGTACTGCCCGTCCCGCATGGCGGAGGAGCCGAGGTTGACCAGACTGACCACCAGGCTGAACTCCTGACTCGCCGTCAGGATGGAATCCTGGCCGGCCGTAAGGGCGAGACGGAGGTCGATGCGCGCCGGATTCTGGATGCGCACCGTCGCCAGTGCGTCCACCGGCCGGACCGGCGCCCGGACCTGTGCAGCCAGGGAAGAGCCCACCGCCTTGGCGGAAAGGATCTGGGCGTTGAAACTCTCGCGGATTTCACCCAGCGCACCATCCCAGCTGTCGTCAGCGATGATAGTGAACTCGGCCCGGCCCGTGCCGCCCTTGTTGATGGTCGGGATCACCAGCAGGGGCTGGACGATGCTGGAAGCCCCCTCCGCTGTGAGACGAACCCAGACCGAATCCACACCGGAGAGTTCGCTGGTCTCCGCCTCCACCGCCAGGATGAACTGGCGGCCACGGTTGACCAGGGGAGTATTTTGCTCATCGAAGGCTGTGGCAGAACTCACCAGGGTCTGGTTGATGCGCACCCAGGAGGTGCTGGTCACCTCCAGGCTGGTGGTGCCGGTGGCCATCATCTGATTCGCTTCTGAGGGGCTCCTGTTCAGATCCATCGCAGTGAGCTGCACCCTGACCTCGGCATCCCCGGCGATATCCCCGATCCGGGTGACGATATAGAGGAGCGAGTCCTGCGCCTGGCCTTTCAAAATCAGGCTGTCGGAGCCCATCAGTTTGGCGGGGGCGTTAACGCGGTACTCTTCATCCAGAATGCCATTGGTCGTAAAGCGGACATTATCGGGCGAGATGCCAAGAAAGCGCAGATCCGCATCGCCGGTATTGGCGACTTGTACATAGATGCGGGTATCGTTCTGGGCATCGCCGGCCGAAACGGCGGCGGGCACCACCCGCACCGAGAGAATAGTCAGCCGTGCGCCCGATTCGATCGTCACCAGGCTCGAAGAGTCCTGCCCGGCGCGCTGCAAGGGCACGGGCAGCCCGGTGTTCTGGCCGGTTGAGGTGGTGACATCCGAAACCAGAAGCACCTCTCCACTCTGACTGCCCGCCGTGGCTGTGAAAACGACCTTGCCGGTATCCCCGGCGGCGAGTGTCTTGGCTAACAGCAGGGGCGTGGTCGTGATGCCGGCCCGGTCGGCCGGATCGGCCCGCATCGTCAGGGTCACGCCGCTGACCGGCTCCGAACCCAGATTCTGCACGACGACCTCCACCGGGAAGGCCTGTCCGTAACTGACGATCCTTTCAGTGCCCGGATTAAGGGCCGAAGTACTGACCAGCTGCAGCACCGCCGGTCGGTAGATGCGGGCCGTCGCCAGGGCATCTGTGGCGGGAGCGATGAAGGCAGGAGAGCCGTCTTCGCCGGCGGCCTGGGTGATTTCGGCGGTGAAAAGTTCGCCGGCCAGGTTTTCGAGACTGTCCGCCTGCACGCTGAATCTCAGGCGGCGGGGGCCCTCAAAGGTGCTCAGATTTTCGATGAACTGAAGGGGGGTGGCGACCGGCGAACGGACGCCGGCAAGACGTACATAGACTGTTTTAAGCGGCTGTCCGCCGCTGTTTTCTACATCGACATCAACATAAAAGGGCTGGCGGGTATTGACATGCCCGATCCCTTCGGCATCGACAAAGTTGGAGTCGGCGTTGACCGCGGTCCGGACGATGCGCACGCGCGCGCTGGTGGAGACAAAGATCGAGGTTGTGGCCGAGGTGGAGACCACGCGCAGGGTGTCGTTGACATCTCTGGCCGCGAGCTGGGCCGTGATCGGCAGCCGGCCGCTGCCGGAACTGGAGGCAATGACCTCATAGATGACCCGGAGGGTATCTCCGGGGGAGAGGGTACGTTCGGCCGGAGTCAGTTCCGGGGCGCGGATGACGAAGCCCTGCTTGATCGAAATATCGCCCGCCCTGGGTGCTTCCAGCAGCAGGGTTCCCTCACGGGGATTGGTCACATCCACCTGGATGGTCCAGTCCAGGCTGTACCCGGAGGGGATGGTGTCCTGGGAGACGAAGATCCGCGTCACCGTCAGGGCGCCCGGCTTCTGGATGTGGATGGTCCTGGAGGAATCCCTCCCGGCGCGGGCTGGTTCAATGAGGGTCGGCTGGCCGGTATTGGCCGCCGCAGCGGAGAGGATCCGGGCAAAAAGGGTCGGATCGACGCCCGCCATGGTATCGGCCTTGACGAGGATCCCGGGCACAGTCCAGAGGCTGTCGCCGGCGGGGATGGTTCCGAGCACAGTCTCGCTGCCTTCAGGGAAGGAGAGATATCCGTCGGCGGCGAAGCGCACGCGTACATTTTCCAGCCCGTCCCGATTTTCGAGGCTTTTCACACAGGCCTGAACGTAAAAGCTCTGTCCGGCATTAACCAGGGAGTCCTGCGGCACCACCACTCTAAAGCCGGCGAGCCGCGCTGCGGCAGAATCCTGCACTGTAATATCAAAGCCGGTATTGCCGGCGGAGGTCTCAAGGGTATAAAGGCGGCCGCTGTTGAGTTCGCTCAGGGGTATCGCCGCCTCCACCCGCACCAGGCCAGGCAGGCTCGACTCCGCCGAGACCTCATCCACAGTCCAGCGCAGGGTATCCTCAACGCCCGGCAGCAGAAGGGTATCGCCGCTGCCGAGGAAATGGCTGGGCTGCTGGAAGACGAAGTGGGTGTCTCCTGCGCTGAAGTGGAGCTCCAGCCGGGCGGGATCGAGCGCGAGGATGCTTCCACCCCGATTTTTCACCCGCGCGGAGATCGTCCAGGGCTCCTGCTGGCCCCTGGTCACAGAATTCTGGCTGGGCGAGAAGGAGATCAAAAGGGCTTCCGCCGGGGCCTGCACGGTGACATAACCGGAATTGCCCTGATCGGTCTGCTCATCGAAACGGCGATAGGCCTGGGCTACGTCCGTGAGCCAGATATGGCCCGCGATGACGATCTGGCCGGGCTCGAGATCCGCATCGACCGCATCGACCCGGTAGCGGATGATCCGGGTGGTGTCGCCTGGAATGGTCGCCAGGCCCGTGGTGAAGGTATCCGGCACGACCAGGGCGAAGGAGGAGGAAACATCGACATTGTTGCGATAAAAGGTGATGCTGGACTGGTCGAGGCGCAGGGTGCTGCTGCCGTTGTTGGTCACCTCCAGTGCAATGAACCAGGGCAGGGACTGCCCCGCCGTGACGGTGGGCGACTCGCTGCGCAGGGAAGTGATCATGACCTCACGCGGGCTCGCCACCGTGACCCTGTTATTGCTCAGCTCCAGGGTCTGGCTGAAGGCGTTGCGGTTTTCCGTGCCGGCGAGCAGGAGGCGGGTGCGATAGCGTCCGGGGGCGATGCCGGCGGGAAGATCCTTGAAATGGAAATAGAGCGTGCGCGCGCTCATGTTGCCCGGCAGGCTTGATCCGAAAGAGGCGTCGAGCAGGGAGGAAAAGAGCTCCAGACCGGTCGTGGTGTCCACGATCGCGAAAGCAGTCCGGGTGGGATCCAGGAGCAGGGTTGATCCACCGTTATTGACGACGTTGATCTGGAACTGGTAGACTGTACCTCCCGAAACATAGGCGGGCTGCAGGGAATTGGTCAGGGCCGCGAGGCTCGGGGGATTCTGTACCACGAGGGCAACCGACTGCGGCGGTGCGGCGCTGACGGCGAGGCCGCTGTTGAGGTCCCGGGCAGCTACCCGTGCCGTGATGGCAAATGATCCGCTGGTGTCGACGGGGACGATGCCGGTGAATACCAGGCTGTCCGTGGTGCCGGACTTGAGCACGCGGGTGCCGTTGCCCGCCAGGCGGGCCGGCAGCGGGAGCTGGTAATCCAGAAAGCGGATAAAGGTGCTGTCGGCATCGTCGAGATTGATCTGGAGGTCGCCATCGGTCGCACTGCTGGCCAGGGTGAGGACAACGCGCCACGGGGCGAGTTTGTCCTCGGTGAGGATGCCCGGATCGAGGCGGATCTTTTGGACAAAATTGGCCGCCTTGTTTTGCAGGCGGACGGTGCCGGTGACCGGCGAGACCAGGGTACGAGGAGCGCCGGAGTTGAGAACCTGATAATGAATAGTCGCGCTGATGGTCACCGCAGCAGGCGCATTTCCATTCCTGAGGACCGGGAAGCGCAGGATATCCGACTGGTTGCCGCGGAGTATGGTGCCGTTTTGAACCAGCCGGGGCGGTCCGAGAATGAACCCCGGAGTCGTAAAATCGAGCCGGCTGTTGATGTCATCGATCTCGACTGTGCTGCCCCCCTGATTGGTCAAGCTGACATCGATGTACCAGGGCCAGGTGGCATCGCCCACCGTCGCGTAGGCCTGAGAAGGGGAGATCTTGGAGATGAAGAGATCCGCATCCGTCTGTACCTCGACGCTGCCGAAGGCATCGCTGGCGCGGATGCCATCGGTAGTCTCAACCCGGCTGACAATGGAATAGGTTCCCGGCGGGGCGTTGACGGCATTGATGGTATAGACGATCCCGCTGCTGTCGCCGGTGGCCCCGTTCTTGGCCAAAACGTACGAGTTATTGGAGAGGATAGTCGGAGGATTGAGAATAGTAAAGTTCGCTGAATAATCGATGCCGGCCCGGCGGAATTCGAGATAGGTTTTGCTCGTATTGAAATCGATCTCGAGCGGAACCGAGGCGGTGTTTCTGACGCCGACAGTAACCGTCCAGGCGCGCGCCTGCCCGCGGGTGACGGTGGGCTGCGAAGGCGTGATCTCGGTGATTTCGAGCGCACCGGCCTCCTGGCTGAAGAAGGTGTCGTTCAAGGAGAAGAGGGTCGAGTCGATGATCCCGGAATTAACGTCCCGGTAGCGAATAACGGGGTAGAGATGAATCCTGCCGACCGGAGCCGTAAGGGTTGACTGCAGATAAAAACGCAGGGTCCTGCTCTGCGTTGCCGCGATCAGGGTGTCGTTGGTCAGCGCCGCGGTGACCGGGAAAGAGGCGGAGACGTTGTTGGTATCATTGAGACGAAACGTAAAGGCGGCTGCGCTGATGCGGGCATCAGCCAGGGCTGTGGAAGAGCCATTCTTGACGACGCACTCGATCAGGATGCCGCTCTGGCCCTGGTTCACCGTATCCGCCGCGATGG